>ERZ780218.1143-NODE-1143-length-18779-cov-13.705084_pt1 | contig 18779 bp, 20 predicted proteins | sample MGYA00510975_ERZ780218 | MGnify/ENA primary metagenome ERZ780218 (study PRJEB29588, sample SAMEA2152063) | human gut metagenome | biome: human gut; feature: human-associated habitat; material: faeces | place: Denmark | collected 2008/2010 ... | reverse complement strand
GAGAGTGGAGTCCAGAGGTAGGGAGGGGGGATTCGAAACACCCCTCCCTATCTCTAGCCCGCGCGGAGCGCAAGCCACTTGACCAAAAGAAAAACCTGCCCCGCGCCACCAGCGCGAGAACCAGCTTAAAAACCAGCTCTGCCTCTGGCCCGCGCGGAGCGCAAAGCTATTTGACCGAAAGAGAAAACTGCCCGGCGCGCGAGGCCGTCAATCAGTGACGACCATCATCTCCGCGTTCTCCTCAATAGAGTAATTTGCAAAATACCTCTCTTCCAGCGGGATCCACCGCTCCACAAAATTCGAATACAGCTCCCCCTCCCGTTTGCGGAGCCGCCGGGCCTGCTCATCGGGAGAGCAGGTGACGAATATTCTTATATCATAATAGGGTGCAAGGCTGGGATGATGGCTGTAGCTTCCCTCCACGATGACCAGCGGCGCAGAGCCGAGGGGACGCGGCGGCAGATAGGCACCTTCGCGGCAGGAGTAGGCCTGGTAGGAGAATGCCTGCCCTGCCCGGGCGGGAGCGACGACCTCATCCCGCAGGCGCTGGGTGTCCATGTTGGCGCAGGGAATCTTCTCCCAGCCCGTGACACGCCGGGATGGCGGGAGATAGAAGTCATCGGTGTGGACGGTGATGCTTTGAGGAAAACGCTCTGTCAGTTGTGCGGCCAGCGTCGTTTTGCCGCTGCCGCAGCGGCCATCCAGTGCGACGAGGACGGCAGACTGTCGGGCCAGACGGTCGGCGATGGTCGAGGTCAGCTCTTCGGGTGAGATAAGATGCATGGGGATACCATTCCTTTTTATCGCAAGTCAAGAAATTAGTGCAACATCCAAACAGCATAGTTGCGATATGCAATTCAACGCTGTTGCTGTTGCATTAAAAAGTTGAATTGCTATATCAGCTTTGGCTCAGTATAGCACGGCGGAGAAAATGGAGCAAATATTTTTACAAAAAAGGTGTTGACACAGAGCCAGACCTATGGTAAGATAATGCCACGTTAGAAACGACTAACCTAGAAGCGGAAGAAGCTCGAGATGAGCAGGCTGCCGCATTCTTTTTGAAGCCTTGGTTAGCTTTTTCTAACTGTATCTCCTGCATAAGCACCACACGGCAGGAGACAATAGTGGAAAACGGGCAGGGAGGCCGAAGACATGGAACGCAACTTTGAGACAGTCATGATCGAACAGTGCGCCCCGGTGCTGGCCAGCTTAAAGCCTGCGGGACTTTTCCGCTACGAGACGAGCGACTGCGCCGACCTTGTCCGCCGCGTCCGCAGCTGGAACGAACAGCTGGGCGAAAAGGGCCTCTGCGTCCGCGTCCTCAAGGGCTGTGTGCGGACCCACCGGTATCTGGTGTACGTCTACCGCGAGAGCAAGCTCCGCACTGTGCTGGCCCAGCCGCAGGTGCGGGATTTCCTGTGCAAGGAAGGCTACACTCTGCCTGAGCAGTCGGACGACTACGCGCCGCTTTTGCGGCAGCTGTCCCGCCGGCTCTGCTGCGAGGCCGATTTTCCCCATGAAATCGGCGTATTTCTGGGCTATCCGCTTTACGATGTGGTGGGCTTTATCGAAAATGCGGGCCGCAACTTCACCTGCTGCGGCTGCTGGAAAGCCTATGGTGACCCCAATGCCGCCCAGCAGCATTTTGCTCAACTGAACAAGTGTACGGCAGTATATCTCCGTCTGTTCCGCAGCGGAACGCCCATCCAGCGTCTGGCTGTTGCAGCCTGACGCCCCTGAATTTTGACATTCTCTTCCAAATACTCTCTTTTTATCCTGGCGCCCGCCAGAGCGAAACCACGCACTGGCGGGAAGAATCCTCCTTTTGACACGCGGCCGCTCGTTGCAGAATACCCCCTGCACCGGGCGGCTGTGTCATTTGCGGGGAGTGTAAAAGAGAAAAATCGTAAATATGTGCAAACAAAGTTAGCATATAGAAACTGTAAAAATCTTCTTGAAATAAAGGAAGAAAATTTGTTTGTTCATACAAACTAACTTTTTTGAGCCGGAAAATGGTTGACAATGCGGGTTAGTAAGTATAAACTATCCATGCTGATAGTTGCGACTGACTAACTGCCGTAGCTTTTCGGAGGGGGACGCGGGCATGAGCGAGCGCGTTGCGGCGTCTGGCTGGTGCGACCATCCCCGAGGACGAAAAAAAGCGAACCGAAAAGCTCCCCGCAGAATGGGGAGCACGAATGGGAGTGGAACAATTATGATGCCTTTGACTATGGCAAAAGCAGGCGATACCGTCACCATCCAGAAGATCACCGGCAAGGATGAAGTGCGTCTGCACTTGGCAGAGCTTGGTTTCGTGGTGGGCAGTCAGGTGACTGTCGTCAATGAGATCGCAGGCAACCTCATCGTTCAGGTCAAGGAGAGCCGTCTGGCCCTCGACAAGACGATGGCAAACCGCATTATGGTTGGCTGAGCAGCGGCAAAACGCTGTTTGGGAGACGCTCCGAAACTGGATAGTCTCTGAATAGAAAGACAAGTAGAGGAGGATTTTTTATGAAGACTCTGAAAGACGTTAAGGTCGGCGAGACTGCCACCGTGGCGCGCCTGCACGGCGAAGGCCCGGTCAAACGCCGCATCATGGACATGGGCATCACCAAGGGTGTGGAGATCTATGTCCGCAAGGTCGCCCCTCTGGGCGACCCGATGGAGCTGACCGTGCGCAACTACGAACTGAGTGTGCGCAAGGCCGACGCCGAAATGATCGAAGTCGTTTGATCGTAACGAGAGGAAAGGAGTTGCAATGAGCATTAAAATTGCACTGGCCGGCAACCCGAACTGTGGTAAGACTACCCTGTTCAACAATCTGACCGGCTCTAATCAGTACGTCGGCAACTGGCCCGGCGTTACCGTCGAGAAGAAGGAAGGCAAGCTGAAGGGCGAGAAGGATGTCATCATCCAGGACCTGCCCGGTATCTACTCCCTGTCTCCGTACACTCTGGAAGAAGTCGTCTCCCGTACTTATCTGGTCAAGGAGAAGCCCGATGCCATCCTGAACATCATTGATGGCACCAACATCGAGCGCAACCTGTACCTGACCACTCAGCTCATCGAGCTGGGCATCCCCGTGGTCATGGCTGTCAATATGATCGACCTCGTCCGCAAGAACGGCGATAAGATCGACCTGAAGAAGCTGAGCGCCGAGCTGGGCTGTCAGGCTGTTGAGATCAGCGCACTGAAGGGCGAAGGCACCGAGGCTGCTGCAAAGGCTGCTATGGCTGCTGCAAAGGCTGGCAAGGGCGGCGAGCTGCCCCACGTCTTCACCGGCAGCGTTGAGCACGCCATCGCTCACATCGAGGAGTCCATCCAGGGCAAAGTCGATGACCGCTTCCTGCGCTGGTACGCTGTCAAGTTGTTCGAGCGCGACGACAAGGTCATGGATGAGCTGAAGCTCTCCTCCGACCTGATCGCTCACATCGACCAGCACATCAAGGACTGCGAGACTGAGATGGACGATGACGCCGAGAGCATCATCACCAACCAGCGTTACGCATACATCAACGGTGTCGTCGATAAGGCTGTCAAGAAGAAGGCCCGCGTCGAGCACCTGACCGTTTCCGATAAGGTCGACCAGATCGTCACCAACCGTGTGCTGGCTCTGCCTATCTTCGCAGTCATCATGTACCTGATGTACTCCCTGTCTATGGGTACTTCCATCGCCGACGGCGGCTGGGCCATCGGCACGTTTGCGACCGACTGGACCAACGACGTCCTGTTCGGTGAGATCGTCCCCAACGCGCTGGGCGGCTTCCTCGAGGGCATCGGCGTGGCAGGCTGGTTGTACGGCCTGATCATGGACGGTATCGTCGCCGGTGTCGGCGCGGTCCTGGGCTTCGTTCCCCAGATGCTGGTCCTGTTCTTCCTGCTGTCCATCCTGGAGGACATCGGCTATATGTCCCGTGTTGCCTTCATCATGGACCGTATCTTCCGTAAGTTCGGCCTGTCCGGTAAGAGCTTTATCCCCGTGCTGGTCGGCACGGGCTGCGGCGTCCCGGGCGTCATGGCTTCCCGTACCATTGAGAACGAGCGTGACCGCCGCATGACCATCATGACCACCTGCTTCATCCCCTGCGGCGCAAAGATGCCCATCATCGGCCTGATCGCAGGTGCGATGTTCGGCGGTTCTTCTCTGGTGGCTGTCTCTGCTTACTTCATCGGCATGGCTGCCATCATCTGCTCCGGCATCATTCTGAAGAAGACCAAGGCCTTTGCGGGTGACCCCGCTCCCTTCGTCATGGAGCTGCCCGCATACCATATCCCTGCCTGGGGCAACGTCTTCCGTGCTACCTGGGAGCGCGGCTGGTCCTTTATCAAGCGTGCTGGTTCCGTCATTCTGGCTGCTACCGTCGTCCTGTGGTTCCTGCAGGGCTTCGGCTTCGAAAACGGCGCCTTCGGCATGGTGGAGGATCAGGACAACTCCGTGCTGGCGGCTATCGCAACCAAAGTCGCTTGGATCTTCGCTCCTCTGGGCTTCGGCAACTGGAAGGCTACCGTCGCTTCTGTCTCCGGCCTGATCGCAAAGGAGAACGTCGTCGGTACCTTCGGCGTCCTGTATCACTTCGGCGGCGAGGAGTTGTCTGAGAACGGCGATGAGATCTGGAACCTCGTTGCGGCAGATTACACCGCTCTGAGCGCTTACGCATTCATGATCTTCAACCTGCTGTGCGCTCCCTGCTTCGCTGCTATGGGCGCTATCAAGCGTGAGATGAACAACGGCAAGTGGACGGCATTCGCCATCGGCTATATGTGCGCACTGGCTTACTGCTCCGCTCTGGTCGTGTACCAGCTGGGCGGCATCATCACCGGCGAGCTGAGCTTCAACTTCTTCACCATCGTGGCTGCTGTCATCCTGGTGGCCTTCATCTACCTGATGGTCCGTCCCAACAAGTATGTGAACGACAACGAGGTCAAGATCGACGTTTCCAAGATCAAGTAAAAAACTTCTCAAAACGCGCTGAAAGGAGTGCATTGTTATGATGGAGTTCCTGGCTGCTAATTTCAATCTGCCGACGATCATCGTCGGAGCCATCGTGTTTGGCGGTGTAGGCTGGATCACCTGGCACTCTCATAAGCATGGCGGCTGCAGTGGATGCAGCGGCGGCTGTGACAGTGGCTGCAGTGGAAACTGCAGCAGCTGCGGCGGTGGCTGCCACTGAGCGATCGCGTAGGAGAAGGGGGCGCGGGTCAAGGCTTTGGCCCACGCCCCTTTTGTAAACCAAGAGTTCGTGTGATATAACGAAAAGAGAGTGATACGAGATGGAACTGACGCCAGCACACCTGCGGTACCTGCTCGCGATCTATGAGGTCTCGCAGACCCATCTTGACATCAGCTCCCGCAGCATCGCCGAGAAGCTGGGCGTGACCAAACCCTCGGTGGTGCGGGTGCTGAACCTGCTGATGGAGCGGGGGATGATCGTCAAGGAGTATTACGGCAAGATCTACCTCACCGACCGGGGCATCTTTGTGGCCCGGGAGGTCAAAAAGCAGCTGGACGAAGTGCTCGCGCACTTCCCACCGGTGGAGGAAGCGCTGACCGATGAGGAGCGGTTCACCGCCGCCCTCGCCCTGACGGCGGCCCTGCCGGAACGGGTGTTCACCGGCCGGTACGACCAGCTGATTGGCGCAGAGGAAGCGCCCTCTGCCGCAGGCTGATGCCTTGAAAGGCAAAAGAACCGGACTCCGCGGAGTCCGGTTCTTTTCGTATGCGGGTCCTCAGACCAGATAGCCCTCGAAGCAGTGGAGGTCTTCGGTCTTGACGATGCCTTCGAGGTAGAGGCCGTCTTCGCGGTATTCCTCGAGCTGGACGCTGCCGCGCTCCCGCATGGGGGCGGCGAGGCCCAGCTTATCGTAGGGCAGGAGAATGCGGATGGTGTGGACGCGGTCGCTGAGGGTCTCGTCCAGCTTGGCCAGCAGCTTGTCGAGGCCGTAGCCGGTCTTGGCGCTGGTGAGCAGGATGTCGGGGTCGAAGCTCAGCGCGCCGGGCTTGTCGCACTTGTTGTAGACGGTCAGGCGGGGGATGTCGGCGCAGTCGAGGCCGTCCAACACTTCGTCGGTGACGGCCAGCTGCTCCTCCCGCTGCTCATCGCCGGCGTCGGCCACCCGCACGATGACGTCCGACCATGCGGCCTCTTCCAGCGTGGACTTGAATGCTTCCACCAGATTGTGGGGCAGACGGGAGACGAAGCCGACGGTGTCCACCAGCAGCACGGCCATGCCGCTGGGCAGGACGAGCTTCCGGCTGGTGGGGTCGAGGGTGGCAAAGAGCATATCGGCTTCGGCGACGCTGGGGCCGCAGAGGGCGTTCATCAGGCTGGATTTGCCCACGTTGGTGTAGCCCACGAGGCTGACCACCGGCATTCCGGTCTTGGCGCGGGCTTTCCGGCTCTCGCCCCGGCGCTTTTCCATCTCGGCCAGTTTCTCAGCCAGTGCGTCGATGCGGGCGTGGACGTGGCGGCGGTCAAGCTCAAGCTTCGTTTCACCGGCGCCACGGCGGGCGCCGCCGCCGCCGCCACCGCCGCCGCCCTGACGGCTCAGGCTTTCGCCCATGCCCTGCAGGCGGGGCAGACGGTAGCGCAGGAGGGCCAGCTCGGTCTGCAGCTTGCCTTCGTTGGTCACGGCACGGCTGCGGAAGATCTCGAGGATGAGCATGGTGCGGTCGATGACCTCGAGGCCGCCAAGGGCCGTGGAGATGTTGCGGATCTGGCTGCCGGTCAGCTCACCGTCGAAGACAGCGCACTCGGCCCCCAGCTCTGCTGCGGCAGCAGCGGCTTCTTCCAGCTTGCCGCTGCCCAGCACGATGCCGGTCTCAGGGGTCTGGCGCTTCTGGGTGACTTCGGCCACGGCCTCCATGTGGTTGGCCTCACACAGCGCAGCCAGCTCGGCAAGGCTGCGCTCGCAGTCCCACAGGCCCTGGTCGAGGGCGAGAAGGATGACCTTCGTCGGGGGAGTTTCGACTAAAATATCGTAAAGTTCGCTCAAAATGATTCCTTTCTGTCATTTGTTTGGAGAATATAGCGATTCGTAGTGTTCTCGCGTCAGGGCATAGCACTTGCAGGGTATCGCTGTACCGTCGAATTTGTGGTAGACGGCCTCGTGGTCGTAGACAAAGCCTGCTTTCATCATGACTTTGCCGCTGGCGGGGTTCTCCACGGCGTGGGAGCAGGCAAGCCAATTACTGTCTGTATTCTTGAACCAGTATTCTACCAGAGCGTTCAGAGCCTCGGTGGTGCAGCCTTTGCCCCACCATGCTCTGCCGATGCAGTAACCCGGCTCCCAGATGCCCTCGGAGAGGTCGAATCCCGGCCATTCATTTCGCTGTGCCGGTTCTCCCAGCAGGCTGTTGTAGATGCTGATGGAGCCGAACACCTGTCCGGTGGCCTTTTCCACGATGGCCCACTGGTAGTAGTCCTCGTTGGGATAGAGCAGCGCCCATGCGCTCAGAAGCTCCTGCGTCTCGGCCACATCCTTGTGCGGCGTCCAGCGCAGCCAGCGGGTGACCTCCGGGTCGTTGGCCCAGTTCGAGTACATCATCGGGGCATCCGACGGCATAAGGCGGCGTAGAAGCAGCCGCGGCGTTTCGATTTCCTGTGTGCCGGCGTGGCGCATGATACATTCCTCCCAACCATTGTAAATATGCATAGAATAGCACAAAACCGGCTTCGGCGCAAGCAAAATGGGCTGCTTCGTGGCAAAAATGCTTGACAAGTGCGCAAACTTCATTAAACTGAAGATGACTGCATAAAAATTCTCCCCGGCAAAGGGCCGGGGAGAATGCTCAGGTTGGAAGAACATCCGCCCGCAGAATAGCCTGCCAGTCGCTGTGACCATACAGGAAGCGGAGGATGTGGACGGTCTGGGTGGAAGAGTCGACTTTATAAAATGCAAGATAGTTTTGAACTGGAATGAGCCGGATTCCCAAAGAGGAAAGAAATGGGTCATTCACAAGTGAAAAACGCTGTGGGAAGGTGTCGAGAGAACGGAATTTCTTCCATGCGATGGCAACCAACTTGTCGGCAGCAGAGGGATTTTTCAAGGTCAGGTCGATATAGTCGAAGGCATCTGCAAGGTCACGCTGAGCAGAAGCGGCAACATCGATAAAGTAGTTCATCGAAGACTCCTTCTGTTTTGCAGTTCCTGCATGAACTCATCCAGCGGGCGCGTTCTTCCCGCCGCCACATCATCCAGACCTTCCTGCAATTTCGCATACAAATCGAACCGGGCTGTCAGGGCCTCGTAGGTCTCGATGCTCATCACGGCAAGGTCGCCTTTGCCATTTTTGGTGATGAACACCGGCTCGGCGTAGTCGTGGCAGAAGGTGGAGATCTCATTGTAGTTGTTGCGCAGGTCTGCGCTGGAACGAATCTTGGGCATCCAAAAGCACCTCACTTTCATACAAAAATTATACCTGAATTTCTTTATAAAATCAAGGAAAATAAAAAAGGAGAACCTTTCTATGACGGACATCCGAGAGTATCTTGCCCGCAAGCCGCTTTTGTTCGACGGCGGCATGGGTACCTATTATAAAGCGGCACCGGGCGCGGACTGCGAAATGGCCAACCTCACCGACCCCGAGGGCGTGAAGAAGGTCCATGCGGAATATCTGGCCGCAGGTGCGCAGGCCATCAAGACCAACACCTTCGGTCTGCCCCGGATGGCGGCGGCCCAGATGCCGGGCTGGGAAGAGCTGGCCGAGGCGGGCTGGAAGCTGGCCTGTGATGCCGCTGCGGAGAAGGACGCCGCCGTCTTCGCTGACTTCGGCCCGGCCCCGGACACTGAAGCTGCCCCGGCCAGCAGCGCCTACGGCCTTGTGGCGCAGCAGTTCGCCGCACTGGGTGCAAAGAACTTTCTGTTCGAGACGCTCAGCTCCGATGTGGGCATTGTGGAGGCGGTAAAGGCACTGCGTGTGGCCGTGCCGGACGCCTTTGTCATGGTGTCCTTCGCGGTGCTGCCGGACGGCTACACCCGCGAGGGTCTGCTGTTCCGTGACCTGCTGCGCCGGATGGAGCAGAGCGGCGTGGTGGACGCCGTGGGCCTGAACTGCGTCTCGGCCCCCGGCGCGATGAAGAAACTGGTGCAGAGCCTTGGCGAGACGCTGCTGCCCCTGTCGGTGATGCCCAACGCGGGCTATCCGGTGGTCACCCGGGCGCGGGTGCTGTATCAGGGCAAGCCCGCATATTTTGCCCGGGAGATGGGGCAGATCGCCGCTGCGGGCGTCCGTATTTTGGGCGGCTGCTGCGGCACGACGCCCGCCCACATCGCGGCCCTGCGTGCAGAGCTGGATGCCCTGCCCCAGCAGACCGAAGCCGCTCCGGCAGCGAAGCTTTCCACCGGGACTGCACCGACGGTGGAAAAAGATGATGCCTTCCTGCGGAAGCTGAACGCAGGTGAGAAGGTCATCGCCATTGAACTGGATTCGCCCCGGGTGGCCGACCTGAGCGGCTATCTGGACGGCGCACGGCGGCTGCAGGCCGCAGGCGCTGACCTGCTGACTATCGCCGACTGCCCCATCGCGCAGGCCCGGATGGACTCCTCCCTCGTGGCCTGCCGGATACACCGGGAACTGGGAATGTGTGCTCTGCCCCACATGACTTGCCGTGACCGCAACCTCAACGCCACCAAGGCCCTTCTGCTGGGCCTTTACGCCGAGGGCGTGCGGGAGGTGCTGGCCATCACCGGCGACCCCATCCCCACCGCAGAGCGGGACGAGGTGAAGAATGTCTACCAGTTCAACTCCCGCAAACTGGCCCAGTACATCGTCTCGCTGGCCGGGGAGGGCCGGGAAATGCCCTCGGCCATGACCGTCTTTGGTGCGCTGAATCTCAACGCCCGGAACTTTGACGTGGAGCTGCGCCGGGCTGTGGAAAAGTTGGAAAACGGGATGTCGGGCTTTTTGACCCAGCCGGTGCTGTCGGCACAGGCGGTGGAAAATCTCCGCAAGGCCCGGCAGACACTGGGCGAACGGGCTAAAATTCTGGCCGGTATCATGCCTGTGGTCAGCCAGCGGAACGCAATCTTTATGGAAAACGAGATCAACGGCATCCATGTGGAGGAGGACATCATCCAGCGCTTCGCGGGCCTCGACCGGGAGCAGGGCGAGGTGCTGGGCCTTGAGGTGTCGATGCAGATGGCCCGGGAGGCTCTGCCCTACGCCGACGGCTTCTATCTCATGACCCCCTTCAACCGTGTGGCCCTGATGGAGCGGCTCATTGCCCGGCTGAAAACGGAGCTTCTGGACGCGGAAGGCTGAAATACAGATAAATCGTTGAAAGCGCCGCAATGAGATAATATTATAATAAAGAATAACGAACAGGGTCCCTGTGGACCCTGTTGCAGCGAATGCAGCGGGCCACACTCGAAAAGGAAGGGACATAAGAAAAATGCGGACACGGTATACCCTTATCAATATGGTCGTCAATGTGGGTGGACAGCTCATGAATCAGGTGCTGCTGTTCATCAGCCGGATGGTGTTCATCCACTATCTGTCGGCGGCATATCTGGGTGTCAACGGACTGTTCACCGATGTGCTGGGCATCCTGAACCTTGCAGAGCTTGGCGTCGGCACGGCGATGATATACAGCCTGTATGAGCCGGCTGCGAAGAATGATGAGCATCGGCTGGCGCAGCTGATGAACCTTTACCGGCTCCTCTACCGTATCGTGGCGGTCGTGGTGCTGCTCGTGGGCCTTGCACTGATGCCGTTTCTGGGCTTTTTCATCAAGGACAGCAGCGGCATCGAGCATCTGCGGCTCATCTATCTGATGTATGTGGCAAACTCGGTCTGCTCCTATCTGCTGAGCTATAAAAACTCCATCTATCTGGCCTACCAGAAAGCCTATGTCCGCAACCTCTGGGCGCAGCTCTGCGACGCGGTCAAGACGCTGTTCCAAATCGTCCTAATCGTGCTGACCGGAAACTTTATCCTTTATCTGGCGGTGCAGTTTGTGATGCAGTTCATCCCGAACATCATCGTATCGGTCAAGGTGGATAAGGAATTTCCCTACCTGAAAGAGTGCAGGGAGCTGCCGGAAAAAGAAAAATTTCACGGCATCCTGCGGAACGTCGGTGCCATGAGCTTCCACAAGCTGGGAACGGTCATCGTCCGGAACACGGACAGCCTGCTGATGTCCAGCTTCGTGGGTTTGTTGTCAGTGGGCATCTACTCCAACTACAAGCTCGTTCTGTCCGGCATCAACAACCTGATGGATAAATTCTCGAACGCCTTTACCGGAAGCCTGGGCAATCTGGGAGCCATCGAGGATGAGACACGGGTGTACAGCATCTACCGGGAACTGGATCTGCTCTTCTTCGTCATTTACGCTTACTGGACGGTGGGATTGTTCGCGCTGTTCAACGCTTTTATCACCCTCTGCTTCGGCGCGGAATACTGCTTCTCCACGGCGACAGTCGCCGTCCTCGTGACGGAATTTTATGTTTCGGGTCAGCGGAAGGTCAACCTGCTCTTCCGTGAAGCCAAGGGCCTGTTCTGGTACGACCGGTATAAGCCGCTGTTCGAATCGGCCATCAATCTGGCGGCGTCGCTGCTGCTGGTGCAGAAGTTCGGCGTGGCAGGCATTCTGGGCGGAACGGTCATCAGCACCGTGACGACCTGCCTCTGGATGGAGCCTTACATCCTGATGCGCTACGGCATCCGGGAAGACTGGCAGGGCAAGCTGAAAGATTACTTTGTCCGCTACGCCGAACGCGTTGCTGTCGTCGCGGCGCTGGCCGCTGTGTCCTACGGATGGGTGAGCTTCTGCCCGGCGAAGAACATCGGCTGGTTTCTGCTGGACGGTGTGCTGTATACGCTGCTGTTCGGGGCTGTCATGGTGGTGCTCCACCGGAACGCGCCGGAGTTCAATCAGCTCAAGGGCCGTGTCACGGCTGTCATGAAAAGGAGGGAAAGCTGAATGGCAGGGCGGGACAGCCACGTTCGGCCCATCCGGCAGAAGAACGGCGGTCTGAGCGCGGCCCGTACGCTGAACGGCAGCTGTGAAAATTTTGTTCCGGACAAAAAGAGATTGACAAAACGCACAAAAAACGCTATATTCTTTTTATAAATGCAAGGAAAAAGAGTGTGCGTCGTTTTCGCCATCCAGAGAGCCGGGGGCTGCTGAAAACCCGGTATGGCAGTGCGGCGTGCTGTCGCTTTTGAGCAGAGGCGGGGAAACAGGAGTAGTCGCCTCCGGGTCTGCCCCACGTTATCGGGGCATCAAGGGGCATACGGCAGAAAGCCGTGTGCAATTTGGGTGGTACCGCGGTTATATTACAGCCGTCCCATGGAACGCTCCGTGGGGCGGCTTTTTTGTCCCACGTTATTTATTCATCTGGGAGGATACTATGAAAGAACTCGCAAAACAGTATGATCCGAGCCAGGTGGAAGACCGCATCTACCAGTTCTGGCTGGATGGCGGCTACTTCCACACCAAGGCCGACCCCGACAAGAAGCCCTATACCATCGTGATGCCCCCTCCGAACGTCACCGGCCAGCTCCACATGGGCCACGCCGTGGATAACACCATGCAGGACATCCTCATCCGCACCAAGCGGATGCAGGGCTATGCCGCCCTGTGGGTGCCTGGCACGGACCACGCTTCCATCGCTACGGAGGCCAAGGTCGTGGAGGCCATGCGTGCTGAGGGCCTGACCAAGGAAATGGTGGGCCGCGACGGCTTCCTGGAGCGCGCCTGGGCCTGGAAGACCAAGTACGGCAACCGCATCGTCAGCCAGCTCAAGAAGCTGGGCAGCAGCTGCGACTGGGAGCGTGAGCGCTTCACCATGGACGAGGGCTGCTCTGAGGCTGTCAAGGAAGTCTTTGTCCGCCTGTACGACAAGGGCCTCATCTACCGCGGCAACCGCATGGTCAACTGGTGCCCCCACTGCAACACCTCCATTTCCGACGCCGAGGTGGAGTATGAGGAAAAGGACGGCAGCTTCTGGCACCTGCTCTACCCGGTCAAGGAGACCGGCGAGATGCTGGAACTGGCTACCACCCGTCCCGAGACCATGCTGGGCGATACCGCTGTTGCCATCAACGGCGATGACCCCCGCTATGCTCATCTGCACGGCTGCCATGTCATCCTGCCCCTGCTGAACAAGGAGATCCCCATCGTCTGCGACGAGCACGCCGACATGACCAAGGGTACCGGTGTCGTGAAGATCACCCCGGCCCACGACCCCAACGACTTTGAGGTCGGCCTGCGCCATGACCTGCCCATCGTCCGCGTCTTCACCTACGACGGTCGCATGACCGGCGCCGCCGACAAGGCTGCTGCCGACGCTCTGTTTGCTGCAGGCAAGAACACCGTCAACGAGCCTCATGTGCTGGACTGCGGCAAGTATGCCGGCATGACCACCCTCGAGGCCCGCAAGGCGATCCTCGCTGACCTGAAGGAGGGCGGCTTCCTGAAGGAGATCGAGCCTCTGAAGCACGAAGTCGGCACCTGCTACCGCTGCCACTCCACCATCGAGCCCATGGTGTCCAAGCAGTGGTTCGTCAAGATGGAGCCTCTGGCCAAGCCCGCCATCGAGAGCGTGGAGAAGGGCGACATCAAGTTCGTGCCGGAGCGCTTCACCAAGAACTATATGAACTGGATGAAGAACACCCGCGACTGGTGCATCAGCCGCCAGCTGTGGTGGGGCCACCAGATCCCGGCCTGGTACTGCGACGACTGCGGCGAGACTGTGGTCGCCAAGAGCGCACCCTGCACCTGCCCCAAGTGCGGCGGCACCAGGCTCACCCAGGACCCCGATACCCTCGACACCTGGTTCTCTTCCGCTCTGTGGCCCTTCAGCACTCTGGGCTGGCCCAATGAGGAGAGCGAAGACCTCAAGTATTTCTATCCCACCAACACCCTCGTCACCGGCTACGACATCATCGGCTTCTGGGTCAGCCGCATGATCTTCTCCGGTCTGGCTTACACCGGCAAGGTTCCCTTCGACACCGTCTGCATCCACGGCATCGTCCGCGACAGCCAGGGCCGCAAGATGTCCAAGAGCCTCGGCAACGGCATCGACCCGCTGGAAGTCATCGCCCAGTACGGCGCTGACGCACTGCGCTTCATGCTGGTGGACGGCTCTACCCCGGGCAACGACATGCGCTACAGCGAGAAGAAGGTGGAGGCTGCCCGCAACTTTGCAAACAAGCTGTGGAACGCTACCCGCTTCGTGCTGATGAACCTGCCCGAGGACTTCCAGCCCGGCCTGCCCAGCGAGGATAAGCTGGACATGAGCGATAAGTGGGTGCTGACCAAGCTGAATCAGGTGGCTGGCGCTATGAGCGACAACCTCGACCACTACGAGATGGGTCTGGCCGCTGCCAAGATCAACAGCTTCATCTGGGACGTCTACTGCGACTGGTTCATCGAAATCGCAAAGCCCCGCCTGAACTCCGGCGACGCCGAGCAGGCCGACACTGCCCGCCGCGTGCTGGTGTATGTGCTGGACAAGGCCCTCAAGCTGCTGCACCCCTTCATGCCCTTCATCACCGAGGAGCTGTATCAGGCTCTGCCCGGCTCTGCCGAGACCATCATGACCCAGAGCTGGCCCACCTTCGATGAAACTCACAACTGGGCCGACGAAGAGGAAGCTTTCGAGAAGGTGATGGACTACATCAAGGCTGTGCGTACCATGCGCACCGAGATGAACGTCCACCCTGCCAAGAAGACCAGCATGATCATCGAGACGGCTGACCCGGCTCCCTTCCAGAGCGCCGAGGTCTATCTGGCAAAGTTCGCCTTCGCCACCGATGTGACCTTCACCGAAAAGTATGAGGGCAGCACCGACGGCATGGTGCAGGTGTCCACCCACACCGCCCGCGGCTTCATCCCCATGATGGAGCTCATCGACCGCGACAAGGAGCTGGCTCGTCTGAACAAGGAAAAGGCCAAGGCCGAGAAGGAACTGGCCATGTTCGAGAACCAGCTCAACAACCCCAAGTTCGTCGAGCGCGCTCCCGCCGCTCTGGTGGAGGACATCCGCAATAAGCACGCCAAGAGCCAGGATAAGCTTGCCAACATTGAGCAGAGCATCAAGGCCCTGGGCTGATGCGGAAAACGGGTCCTGATATGCAAAAAACTTCTCCCTGGCTCATTGCGGCACGAGTCATCTTTACCTTTGCGCTCATTGCCTGCATCGTCTTCATCTTTTCCAACTCCATGCAGATCGGTGACGTCTCGGAATCGGCAAGCGGACGAGTATTGCTCCTGATGAAAAAGGTGTTCACCCGTCTGGGAATGCCCGGCGTGGCGAACCGTCTGACAGACCACATCGTGCGCAAGCTGGCACATTTCTGTGAGTATGCGCTGGAAGGATTCCTGCTCACTCTCTGCCTGCGGGTCTATACCCGGCACTTTTTCGTTCACATCTCGTGGCCGATCCTGGGCGGTCTGCTCACGGCTCTGACGGACGAGACCATCCAGATGTTCAGCGATGGCCGGAGCAGCCAGCTCACCGACGTCTGGCTGGATTTTTCGGGCGTGATGGCCGGTATTCTGGTGGGCCTGTTCTGTCTGGCCCTGTGCAGGATGTGCTGGCTGCTCTACAAACATCGAAACGAGGATTGACGCAATGACCATCGAACAGGCAAACGAATATTTCTCTTCTCTGCCCGAGGGCTTTGCCCCGGCGGAGGAGCTGCGCGCTGCCCTGACGGCGGATGTCCAGAAGGTGCAGTTTGTCGGTGTGGCCGGCACGGCGGGCAAGACCGCTGCTGCCGGTCTGCTGGCGGCTATCCTGCGGGAGGCGGCGTTCCACGTCGGCTTCTACCGCGCCGGCTGTGAGCCGCTGTCGGCCCGCATCGCCATCGGCGGCGTGTCGGTGGACCCGGTGCTGTTTTGTCAGGCTGCCGAGGCTCTCAATGCCGCAAAGGCTCTGCCCCGTGAGGCGGCAGAGCTGGCGGCGGCTGCCCGCTGCTTTGGTGCGGCAGGCTGCAAGCTGGCTGTGGTGGAGCTGCCGGATGCCGGTCTGGCATCGGCCCTGCCCCAGATGCCGGTCTGCGCCGTCACGGCCATCGGCCCGGACGGTGTGAGCCGCTCAGTGGAGCGTCTGGCCGCACTGGCCGCAGGCGTCATGCGGAAAGACGCCGTCTGCGTCACCGCGCCGGAGCAGCCGAAGGCTGTTCTGAGTGAGCTGGTGGTGGCGGCGGCCAAGGCCGAGTGTGAACTCGTCGTCCCCGACGCCGAGGACATCACCTTCCTCGAGGCGGAAAAGTTCACCAGCAAGGTGGACTACGGCGGATACACCGCCCCGCTGGCCTTCCTGGGCCGTCACGCGGCGGGCAATGCTGCCGTCGCGGTCGAGCTGGCATTGGCCCTCTGGCGCAAGGGCTTTGAGATCCCCGATGAGGCCATTCTGGCGGGCCTTGCCGCTGTGGAGAACCGCAGCAGCATCCGCGTCCTGTCCCAGAAGCCCCTCATCATCCTTGACGCCTGCCGTACTCCGCAGCAGGCTGCAGCCCTTCTGCGCGTCCTCAATATGGCCAAGGTGCGCCATATGAGCGCCGTGATCGGCCTGACTGAGGAGGAAGGCGCGGAGTCGTTCCTTGCCGCACTGGAGACCGGACTGACTTCGGAAGAGCAGAAGAAGGACAAGAGCACCATGCCCGGCATGGGCGAGAACCCCTTCGACAAAGTCTTCCTTGTCGCCCCGGCGGGAACAGAAACGGCGCTGGCAGAGCGCCTGACCGAAAAGGCACGGTATCACTTCGACGCGGTGTTCTGCCCGACGCTGGCCGAGGCCGTGGAGCAGGCGAAAGCCAACAGCCGCCGCGGCCTGCTGGTCTGCGGCAGTGAGGCCATCGCTCTCGAGGCGGAAAAGCTGCTGGAGAACCGCTGAGCGACACCGTTCTCTAAAAAATAACCTGAAAGACCTGTACACTGAAAAGGTGTACAGGTCTTTTCTTTATGCCAGAAAAAAAGGAGATGAGGATATGGCGACAGTGACCTTCAGCGCGGCAGACGATGTGCTCTACGCCTATCTGGCCGGCGAGATCGACCACGACGCGGCGCAGGGGCTTCGCATCCAGCTGGACGACGCCCTGCTCACCCGCAGCCCGCGCATTCTGGTGATAGACCTCGGCGGAGTGGGGTTCATGGATTCGTCGGGCATCGGGCTGATATTGGGGCGGCAGCGCTGCGCCCGGACGCTGGGCGGCAGTCTGCGCATCCAGCACGCGCCGGAACAGCTCCGGCGGGTCTTACAGCTTGCAAGCATCCCCTGCACCGAGCCGGGCGGGGAAGTATCAGGAGGGATATAAATGAAAGCGGAAAACAGTGCAAAAATCCAATTTGATTCGCTCAGTGCCAACGAGGCCTTTGCCCGGGGCGCAGCGGCGGCCTTTCTGGCTCGGTATGACCCCACCGTGCCGCAGCTGGCCGACATCAAGACGGCGGTGTCCGAGGCGGTGACCAACTGCATCGTCCACGCCTACCCGGATGCCATCGGTCCCGTGACCCTGAGCATCGCCGTCTACCCGGAGCGGCTGGTGAAGATAACGGTGACGGATAAGGGAATCGGCATCCCGGACGTCGAAAAGGCCATGGAGCCTCTCTTCACCACCGGCAACCCGGAAGAGCGTTCCGGTCTGGGCTTTGCGGTGATGCAGAGCTTTATGGATAAGGTCAAGGTGTCCTCTCAGCCCGGAAAGGGGACGCGGGTGGTGCTGACCAAGCGTCTGGATGAGCGCTCTACATAATAAAGAGAAAGAGGGCGTCGCAATGGTAACGGACAAGACCCGGCGGAGCACATTCATCGAGCAGAATCTGGGACTGGTGCATTCCTGTGCCGGACGGTTCCGGGGGAGAGGCATTGAATACGACGACCTCTACAGCGCCGGGTGTATGGGGCTGGTAAAAGCGTATGACGGGTTTGATGAGTCGCGTGGCGTTTGTTTTTCCACCTACGCCGTGCCGGTCATTCTGGGCGAGATCAAAAAGCTGTTCCGGGACGGCGGCACTGTAAAGGTGAGCCGGTCACTCAAAGAGCTGAGCCTACGCATCAATGCGGCCCGGGAGCATCACAGCAAGCTTTGCGGAGCAGAGCCTACTCTGTCGCAGCTGGCAGAGGAGCTGGGAGAAAGCGTGGAGAATATCACACTGGCTATCCAGGCGGCGCAGCCTGCGTTGAGTCTGACTCCGGAGAACCGGGAAGAGAGCGACCGTCAGATGGATATTCCGGTAGAGTCGCCGGAGGAAGAGCTTGCGGATAAGATAGGTCTGGCGGAGGTATTGAAGAGCCTGCCCGAAGAGGACAGGCTTATTATCCAGCTGCGTTTCTATGGGGGCAAGACCCAGAGTGATACGGCAAAACTGCTCCATACCACGCAGGTACAGATCTCCCGGCGGGAGCGCAAGATATTAAAGGTGATGCGGGACAGGCTGTTGGACGAATGATGGACAGAGCGGCCAAATCTGAGAGAAAAAACTGGGCAAAAGGACGAACCGCAAAATAATTCAAAAAAAGTGAAAAAAGGACTTGCTTTTTGAGGGGGTCTGTGCTAAAATACATTACTGTCAGGCGGACGTCTGGCACAAACACCTCCGAAAAAGTGACAGGAAAAGTACGAAGGTCGATTGGTTCTCCTAAGAACTTCAAAAAATCTTCAAAAAAGTGCTTGACAATCTGGCACTTCGGTGGTAAAATAAATAAGCTGTCAGCCGCTTGGCTGAGGCGTTACAGGACCTTGAAAATTGAACAATATCGAAAAACTTGTAATGGAACCTATTTTCGTGTTGGAAAAACACGTTAAACAATTCCAAACAAAGTAATTC
>ERZ780218.1142-NODE-1142-length-18794-cov-3.810716_pt1 | contig 18794 bp, 16 predicted proteins | sample MGYA00510975_ERZ780218 | MGnify/ENA primary metagenome ERZ780218 (study PRJEB29588, sample SAMEA2152063) | human gut metagenome | biome: human gut; feature: human-associated habitat; material: faeces | place: Denmark | collected 2008/2010 ... | reverse complement strand
AAACCTTAATTCAATCAGATTATAACAAATCTAAGAAAATAAGCAAAAAAAATTAGAAAAAAAACAAAAAATTTTATATTTTGCTATTGATTTTGACTTTGAATTGTATTATTATAAATTTGTAAAAATTAAAAGTAGGTTGAATATGAGCAAAAGAAACAAATTGCCTTTTGGCAGAAGAAAAATTTTAAAGACAAACAAAAGATTGGAACTTTTGCGCAGTCAACCCGAGCTAAATCAAAACATCATGTATGTCGCCTTAGACTCATCCATGATTTTCAATATGATTTTTTTGCAAAAGACAAATTGTCATAAAACAAATTACATGAAAAAGTTGAAAATGCTTTTAAACAAGAGCATCTTTGACAAATTCGGAAACAGAAACTACAGCGGCAACATCGTTTTCTGTGTTGTTCCATCGGTTTATAAAGAGCTTTTCAACAGCAAAGGCGAGATGAACGAGAATTGCAAAAACTTTATCAAAAACCGCACAGTTGTCTTGGAAATCAAAAAAGAATATCAAGATGATTTCAATTTCAAAGTGAAAAGACTGGTGGAAGGTTACAATCGATTTGGCTATTTTTTGGACGAATTTGGAATGCCGACAAATGATGGAAATATTGTTGCCGAAGCTTCGATTTTAAATTTGATTATGCTTTCAAGAGACAACCACATCGTTGGCGACAACAAAGAAAACAAAAAGAAACAACTCAAAGACAGATATGAAAAAATCAAATTTGTCAACAGAAAATGTTTGAAAGGCGATTTCAATGGCAGACAAGCTGAGCCGAAAAATTTGTATGAATTTTTAAACATGGTCAAAGAAGGAATTCCTGCAACTTCACTCAATAACTTCCCTGTTTTGTCAGACGAAACTCAAAGATTTTTGCATTGTGAATTGCATTACCAACCAAATGAGCACAAAAAACATCATGAAGATGATGACGAATTTTGCTTATAAAACTTAAAAAAACAATCAAAAATTCAAAAAAATCAATTTTTTAATAAAAAAAACCGCAATTTTTGCGGTTTTTTCTTTGTTTTTTTGTTATTCAGCGTCTTGCTCTTCAGAATTTTGTTCAGCTTCCAATCTTTCAATTTCAGCTTTATAAGTTGCAATGTCATTTTTGAGTTCGTCATTTCGAAGTTTCAAAACGTTATACATTTTTTCAAGAAGAGGATATCTTTCTTCGTTCTTTTTCATAACTTCTTCACAGTGTTGAACGGAAAGTTTAAGTCCATCATAAAGGTCAAGGTCTTCAGCCAATTTCTTAGCTTTTTCTTCATCAATGTCAGCATAGTTGTTCACGCTGTAAAGCATAGCTTTTTGTTTTGCGACAAGAGCTTCTTTTCTTCTGAGTCTCTTTTCGTCTTTTTCGTGAGTTTTCCAAATTCTACGAAGTGGAATATATTCTTTTTTGCATTGTCTAAATTCTTTTTCTGTTGCCTTAAGACGTTCTTCAGCGTTTGCCAATCTTTCTTTAAGTTCATCCAAAGAAAGTGCTGGTTGTTCTGTTTGTTGAACTGGTTGAGTTTCAACTTGAGTTGCAGCAATTTCAGCTTGTTGTTCAGCCAAAGCTTTCTTTGCGTTTTCAAGTTCTCTAACCATCATTTCATATCTTTCTTTTTCAGCCAAAAGCGCCTGTCTTTCTTCTTCCAGAGAGTCGTCTTGAGTTTTTTCTTCAGTTTGTTCTTCTGCTTCTTCAACAACTGGCGTTTCTTCAACTTCAGCTTCTTCTTCAACTTCTTCGGCTTGAGCTTCTGCTTCTTCTGGTTCTTCGTCCATTTGCTGTTGCATTCTTCTTATAAGTTCTTGTCTTCTTGCTTCAAGATAAGCACGTCTGTCAGCTTCTTCTTTTTCGTGGTCAACATTTTCTTCTTCGATTTCAGTCTTTTCTTCTTCTGCCTTATCTTCGTCAACATCAACAAGCTTGTTGTCGTCAATCAAAACAACTGGCTGCTTTTGAGCTTCTTCTTCAAGCTTATAGTCGCTGACAAAAACATTTTCTTCTTTTTTAGGCTGAGCTGTTGGAGCAGCTTCGTCAGTCTTTTTGTTTTTGTTGACCAAAGTGTTTACGGCTTCCCACAACAAATAAACGATAACCGCGCCGGCAATGACAACTCCGAGAATGATGAAGATGTTCAAAATCAAAGAGTCGATATTTACTGTGTTGGCATTTAAAAGTGAATTAAACATAGCAATTTACCTTCCTTTTTTTGATTTTTTTTTGATTTTTTCTCAAAAAAAATTGATTTTTTAGAAAATTAGGTCAAACAATCAGACTTAGGTTTTTGGTGGAGACGGAGGGAATTGAACCCTCGTCCGAAAACAAAACAAAATACTTTTCTACATGTTTAGTTTATGCTTGAAATTCGTTTTTAATTAACCCATAAACAAGTTTTAAAAACTATCCTTTAAGATTTTTTGTTTCTACAAAGGAAACTCGAAACAAAGTTTTGCCGAAGATGATACCCAATTCTTAAACTGGCAAGATTTAAGGTGAGCAGATTGAAAATTTTCAATCAGGTCGTCATTTCAAGTTAGGCAGCGCAAGCTACTCTGTTCATTGAAACAACATTGTTATTGTTTTCTGCGTTTATTCGCTCGCTTGATTTTAAGGTGGCTCAAGCATCCACCACATGCTTTGCATATTTTGCTTAAATCCCCGTCGAAACCAAAATCGTCCCCAAAGTTTTAACGAGAAAATCTTTCGATATCTCGCTTGACAGCCTTTTCTTTCAAGGTCTGTCTTTTGTCGTAAAGTTTTTTGCCTTTTGCCAAGCCGATTTCCACTTTAACTTTGCCCGCATCGTTGATGTAAATTTTTGTGGCAACAATGGAATAGCCTTTTTCTTTTGCCATACGTTCAAATTTTTGAATTTCGCTTTTGTTTAAAAGCAATTTTCTCGTTCTTCTCTCGTCTGGCTTAAAAGAAGTGGTCTTTTCATAAGGTTTGATGTATGCATTTTTGAGAAACATTTCGCCGTTTTTGACAACCACAAAACTGTCAGTCAAACTTGCTCCACCCGCCCTTACAGACTTAACTTCACAACCTTCCAGCACAATTCCAGCCTCAACCAAGTCTGAAACGAAGTAATCAAAAAACGCTTTTTTATTGTTTGAGATAACCTTCATTTCTGCTCCTATTATAACACTAAATTTTTCACTTTTCAATACCCTTTTTCAAAAAAAGCGCAAAATTTGCCATTTTTTTTGAAATTTTAGGCAAAATTTGAGCCTTTTTTTGCAAAAATCAACCTTCAGCCACCTTAAAGTCTATGTTTCTTGACTGCAAATTGACATTTTTCAAAACAACTTTTATCTTGTCTCCAAGAGAATATGTGTGCATCGAACCTTTGAGCCTGAGTTGTTTATCCAAAAACAGGTAGGCATCTTGCGGCAAATCGTCAATTTTGATAAGCCCTTCAACTGTGTTTTCAAGTGCAACAAAAATGCCAAAATTTGTGACAGAAGAAATTGTTGCATCAAAAGTTTCGCCCACTCTGTCTTTCATAAGATATGCTTTCCAAAGGTCGTCAACATCACGCTCTGCATAGTCAGCATTGCGTTCACATGCCGAAGATTGTTCAGCTGCTTCAAAGGCAAATTCGTCAATTTCGTTTTTGCGTTCTTCGCTCAACTTTCCGTCTTTGTGAAGCCACTCTTTGATAATTCTGTGAATTGTCAAATCAGGATAACGTCTTATCGGCGAAGTGAAGTGACAATAATCTTTCAGCGCCAGACCAAAGTGACCCAAATTTTTGTTTAAATATCTCGCTTTTTGCATTGAGCGCAACACAATTTTGTTGACAACATCTTTGGTGTTTAAATTTTCGACATTTTCCAAAATTTGTTGGAAATAAGACGGTTGAATGTCGTCAGGAATTTTTGGATAACTCACACCAATGCCTTTCAAAAAGTCGCAAACATCCAAAACCTTTTCCTTCGTTGGAGCTTCATGCACACGATAAACGAACGGAATTTTGAGTTTAGAAAAATGTTTTGCAACTGTTTCATTTGCCAAAACCATGAAGTCTTCAATGAGCCTGTGCGCTTCGTTTCTTTCTCGACGCGTCAAGTCGACAGCCATGCCGTTTGCATCAAAAACAAACTGAACTTCAGGAATGTCCAAATCCAAAGCACCGCGTTTTTGAGTGTTGCTTTCCAAAATGTCGCAAAGCTCTCGCATCAAAAAGAAATCTTTTTGCAGTTTTTTTGTTTTTTCGTTGAGTTCGCCGCCTGTCAAAGCTTGATAGACTTCTTTGTAAGTCAGCCTTGCCACACTTTTAATCACGCTTTCACAGATTTTGTAATCGACAACTTTTCCAGAAAAATCCACTTTCATAATGCACGAAAGCGTCAATCTTTCCACGCCTTCGTTCAGCGAGCAAATTCCGTTTGAAAGACCTCTCGGAAGCATCGGCAAAACCGAAGTCGGAAAATAGACACTTGTTCCGCGCTTGAAAGCTTCGTCGTCAAAAACATTGCCCTGTTTGACATATTCGCCAACATCAGCAATATGCACGCCGAGCTCATAATAGTTTTCAAACTTTTTGATGTTGACAGCGTCGTCCAAATCTTTTGCATCAGCACCGTCAATTGTGAAAATCATCTCTTTGGTCAGGTCAAGACGGTTCTTTTTCTGCGCTTGAGAGACCGACTTAGGCAATTTTTTTTCTGCTTCCACAACTTGAGATGGGAAGTTTTCGAAAAGGTTGTGTTCTCTGATGATAGAAAGCTCCAGCGCCTTAACATCGTCTTCAAAGCCCAAAATTTCTTGAACAATCGCCTTGATTTTGCCTTTTTCTGTTCTGACAAGTTTGCCCAAGACCTTCATATTTTTTTTGATTTTTAAGCCCGTTTTGACAATTGGAAGGTCAAAAGGAATGCGGTTGTTGTCAGGGTCAAGAAAATAGTTTCCGCCAACGATGTTCACTGCGCCAACGATGTTTTCAAGCTCTTTATAGATGCTGACAACTTCTCCGTCAGTGCCAGAGTCGCCCTGAGAGAGCAGTTTGACGATGACCATTTCGCCGTCAAGCGCATTTTTTGTGCGGTTTGCTGGGATAAAAACATCTTCTTTAAAACCGTCAACCTTGACAAAACCAAAACCTTTGGCGGTGCCCAAAAATTCGCCTTTGACATAGCCATGAGACGGAATGGTGATAAATTTGTTTTTTCTTATTTCAAAAATGTCTCCGCTTGAGATGAGAGAATAAAAAATCTTCTTCACTTCATCCACAGAAAGACTCAGTGCAGAAGACAGAAATAAAAATAGTTTGTCTTGACTTGAAAAAACCAAACTATTTTTGTCTATGAGAGATAAAATTTCTTTTTTTTTGCTCATAATCTAAAAACCTTAAGTTCCGCTGTAAATCAAAAGGCTGACAAAATACAAAATCACACAAACAACAGCAATGATTGAAACAATGATTGTTGTCAATTTGAGTTTTGCATCTCTAGAACCGCCCTTGTTTTTGGAATAATAACTTTCTTGCTGACCTGTGACAACATCTGCGTTGTTTGAGTCTTCATTTTGAAAAAGTGTTGTGACAATCAAAATGATAGCGCAAGCAACCACCAAACAAAAAAGCACAATTCTTATGATTGGAAAAGAATTTGATATCCAAAGTGGAATATTTGTTGTGTCGTTCATAAAAACTCTCCTTTTTAAACAAATCTGGCAACACAAACGACTGCCAAAAGTGCAAACATAATCAGTGACAAAATAAGCATTCCCCATTTCGGTTTTTTGCCCTTGTCAAAGCTCTTTTTGAAAAACGAAAGCAATGCCAAAAGCCCGCAAAGCCCAAACACGCACACCACAATGATGTAAGTTGTTTGCGACCATTCGTTTGAAACCCACATTGAAAAATTGTCCCAGAGACTGCAAAGCATAGAAAACATAAGCACTCCTTAACAAACCAATTCTAGCACATTTAAAAGAAGAATACAACCATTTTTTGTTCAAAAGTGCAAAAAAAGCATAAAATTTTGTAAATTACAGCTTTATTTTTTGAAAAAGTTCAGAAAAATCAGTCTATCGAAACAAGTTTATATTTTCTGCTTCCAACGCCAAGAGCTGCTGCCGCTTCAACGGTGTGAATGCCGTTTCTGCTTTCAATTCTTTCAATCAAATGTTTCTTACCAGGGTCTTTTGAAGCATAAACCAAGTCGACGCAAGCTTGGTCAAGCGCAACTGGGTCGGTTGATGCCAAAATTCCAATGTCTGCAATTTTTGGGTCTTCAGCCACCGCACAACAATCACAGTCAACCGACATGTTTTTCATGACATTGATGTAGACAATTTTGTCTTTCCAGAAATCAACGATTGATTTTGATGCATCAGCCATAGCTTCCAAAAATGCGTTGTGATTGTCCGTCCATGTTGTTGGGTCGCCAGCGCCATGAATGTTCATTTTGCCGTGAGAAGAAGCAATTCCAATGGAAATGTTTTTGAGTGCTCCACCAAAGCCGCCCATTGGATGACCTTTAAAGTGCGACAAAACAAGCATTGAGTCATAGTTAAGCATATCCTTTCCCACAAAGTTTTGTTTGATGATTTTGCCGTTAGGAATTTCCAACGCAACATCGCCATTTTCGTCCATCAAATCCACTTTAAAATATTTGTTCCAACCATGTTGTTCCAAAGTTTTCTTGTGTTTTTCGGTGGTGTTTCTCGAGCCTTCATAAGCCGTGTTGCATTCCACAACAGTTCCGTTCAAATTTTCAATAATCGGTTTCCAAAATTCTGGGCGAATAAAATTTTGATTTCCAACTTCGCCAGAGTGAAGTTTAACTGCCACTTTTCCTGTCAACTTTCTGCCGACAGCGTTGTAGATGTCAATAACTTTTTCTGGCGTGATGTTTTTCGTAAAATAAACAATGCTTTCTTTCATTTTTTCTCCTTTTTCTTATAATTTTTCCACAACCATCAAATTTGAACCACTTTTCCCTGCAACAAGCCCGCTGACCAGCACAACTTTGTCATTCTTTTTGACAAGTTTGCTTTCAAGCGCTTTGTCGAGCGAACTTTTGTTGAGTTCTTTGACAGTTTTATAATTTTTGTCGAGCATCGGAAAAACGCCATAAAGCAAACTCATTTTGTTGTAAACTTCCACACTTGGCGTGCAAGCAATGATTGGCACTTTTGGCTTGAAACGGCTGACATTTTCTGCCGTTGCGCCCGACTTTGTCACAACAACAATCGCCTGAACATTTTCCGTTTTTGAAAGTGCATAGACCGCAAAGCCCAAACTTTTTGAAGTGTTGTGAGTCGTGATTGGCAAAGCATTTCCGTCTGTGTAATTTTCCGTTTCCAGTGCAATTCTCTTCATCGTTTCGACCGCTTCAACTGGAAACTCGCCCGAAGCCGTTTCACCTGAAAGCATAATGGCTGTTGTTCCGTCAAAAATTGCATTTGCAACGTCAGAAATTTCGGCTCTGGTCGGACGAGAATGCGTTATCATGCTTTCAAGCATTTGTGTGGCAGTGATGACGATTTTTCCATAAAAATTGCACTTGTTGATAAATTCTTTTTGCAAAATTGGAATGCGAACAAAATCAATTTCCACTCCCAAATCTCCACGTGCAACCATAATTCCGTCGGAAACTTTCAAAATTTTATCAAAATTTGAAACGCCTTCTTCACTTTCAATTTTGGAAATAATTTTGACATTTTTGAAGTTGATTTCTTTCAGAAAATTTTTCACTTGCAAAACATCATCAGCGCAGTTGACAAACGAAATGGCAATGTAATTCGCCTTCATCTCTTTGGCAAAAATCAAATCTCTCTTGTCTTGCTCGCTCAGGTATGGCATGTCTGTTTTTATGCCTGGAATGTTTATGCTTTTGTTGTTGGAAAGCTCTCCGCCATGAACAACCTTGCAAACGACGTCACAATGTGTGATTTTTTCCACTTTAAATTCCAAATTTCCATCATTTAACAAGATTTTTGCATCTTTTTTCAAAATTTTTGGCAAATTTTTGTAAGTTACACTCACTTTTTCTTGGTCGCCCACCACATCTTTGGTGGTCAAAGTGAAAGTGGAGTTATCTTCCAAAAAAATCTTTCCGTCAGCAAATTGTTTAACTCTGATTTCTGGTCCTTTTGTGTCAATCATAATCGCCACAGGTGCATTTTTGTTTGCGCGTGCGGTTTTGACAGCGTCAATCAAAGCTTTGTGAGATTGATGTGTGCCATGGCTCATGTTGAAACGCGCAACATTCATGCCAGCGTCAATCATTTTTTCAATTGTTTGAACGCTGCTGCTTGCAGGGCCAATGGAACAGACAATTTTTGTTTTGTTCATGCTCTCTCCTTTTGAAATATATTAGCAATTTTCATTCAAAAAAGCAAACAAAATGAAAATAATAAAAAAGCGTTTTTTCAAAAATAATTTTGTAAAAAAGTTTGTGTTTTTTATTTATTTTGTTATAATCTTTACATAATATAAGGATTTTATTTTGAAAAAACTTTTCCGCTTTTTTAAAGGTTACAAAAAAGAAATGATAATCGCCTGCTCTGTCAAATTTATTGAAACTTTGACAGACATTATCATTCCTTTGCTCGTGGCAAACATGATCGACATCGGCGTCAAAAATCACGACTTAAATTACATCATCATTTGGGGCTGCGTTGTGATTGCGTTGAACATCATCGGAATTGTCAGTGCACTCATCTGTGCAAAATACGCCGCAAAAGCGACTTCGGGCATTTGTTACAACATCAGAAAAGGATTATATTCACATATCAACACATTTTCACACGCCGAACTTGACAAATTTGGCACCGCAACCTTAAACAACCGCATCACTCACGACGTTTCCAGAATAGACACCGCACTTGGAATGTTTTTGCGAACTGTTATGCGCACCCCATTTTTGATTTTGGGTTCCACAATCATGGCAATGATCATCGACATCAAACTTTCGCTGCTGTTTTTGGTTGTTGCACCACTGATTTTGCTTGCCGTATTTTTGATTTTGAAGAAAACCGAGCCGCTCTATGACGAAACACAAAAAAATCTTGACAAAGTTTCTGAAATCACTCGCGAGAACTTGCAAGGCGCAAGAGTTATTCGTGCGTTCAACAAAGAAGAACACGAAGAAAAACGTTTTGCCGTTGCCACGAAAAAACTCAGAAAATCAGCGGTCAAAGTTGTCTCTTATTCTTCCATTCTCACGCCAATCACTGGAACAATTTTAAATTTTGCCATCATTGCTGTTTTGTGGTTTGGTGGAATTCAGGTCAACATTGGCGATTTAACTCAAGGTCAAATTATCGCTTTTGTAAACTATCTGACACAAATTTCAATGGCACTTGTTGCATTGGCAAATTTGATTATTGCCTTTATCAAAGCTTTCAACTGCGCCGACAGAATAAATGAAGTTTTCGAAACACAACCTAGCATTGTGGAAACCAATCATGACCAAATTGAGCTGACGCCAAACAAAGAAGTTCCAAAGTTGGAATTTCGAAACGTTTCTTTTGCCTATTCCAATTCGGCAAAACTCGCGGTGAAAAATTTGAGCTTCAAGGCTTATCCTGGCGACACAATCGGAATTATCGGCGGAACTGGAAGTGGAAAAAGCAGTGTCGTCAATCTCATTCCACGATTCTATGACGCTACAAGCGGAGATGTTTTGGTTGACGGAATAAATGTCAAAGAATATACTTTTAAACAGCTTAGAAGCAAAATTGGACTTGTTCCACAAAAAGCAGTGCTTTTTAAAGGCACTTTGAAAGAAAATTTGCGTTGGAGAAAAGAAGATGCATCAATTGAAGAGATGCAACAAGCCATAAAAATTTCTCAAAGTGAAGATTTTGTCAGAGATTTGCCAGACAAATTTGACTATAAAGTCCAAGCTGGTGGCAAAAACTTTTCTGGTGGTCAGCGTCAAAGATTGACCATTGCCAGAGCGCTTGTTGGCAACCCTGAAATTTTGATTATGGATGACAGCGCTTCCGCCCTAGACTTTGCCACAGACGCAAATTTGCGAAAAGCCATCAAGGAAGAAGTCAAATCGACCGTGATTTTGGTTTCGCAGAGAGCAAACACCGTCAGAAATGCCAACCTTATCATCGTGCTCGACAACGGAAATGTCGTCGGCATGGGCACTCATAAAGAGTTGATGGAAAACTGTGAAGTTTACAAAGAAATTTATCAATCACAAACAAAATAGGAGATTGTTTTGACAAGAGAAGAGCGACAAGCCAAAAAAGAAAGCATAAAAAGAAACAAAGAAGAAGAAAAAAGGTTTAGAAAGCTTCAAAAAGCGATTTCATCGTTGCCTAAGCCTTCTTTTAACAACCCAGAAAAAGTTCAACCGACAAAAGCGGTCAATGTTCCGTCGATCATCCCTGCAAGCTTGTCGCCAAACACATCTTTGGTTTCGCCTGATGAAAAACCACAAAGAGTTTTAGACAGCCCTGTCATTTTGGACACAAATTCGACGCGAATTGAAAGAGTTGCACACATCAGAAAACCCAAAAAAGCCCCGACAATTTGGCGAATTCTTTCTTATCTTAAACAATATTGGTACATGCTGTTTTTCGTCATTTTGTTTTGCATTTTAAACTCAATTTTCGAAGTTTTCATTCCACTTTTGGTCGGTGACGCAATTGACTATATCGTCGGGCCAAACGATGTAAATTTTGAAGTTATTTTGCAGTATATTTTATATCTATCAATCGCAATTTTGGGTTTTGCCGTCTTCAAATGGCTGACAACACGAGTGGCAAATGGGCTTTCTTATCGCGTGGAACAAAAAATGCACGACCAAATTTTTCACAAGCTCAACAAAGTTCCGCTCAAAATTTTGGACAATTCCAGCCACGGCGACCTGCAAAGCCGTATGGTAAACGATGTCGACCTGATAACCGATGGCTTCGTTTTGGGCTTGACCACCTTTTTTGACTGCTTGGGCACCATTGTTTTGACTTTGATTTTCATGTTCAGAATAAACGTCACAATTTCAATTGTCATCGTCTGCTTGACGCCACTGTCAATCGTTGTCGCCATGATAATCGCCAAACGTTCTCACAAACTTTTCCGAAGCCAAGCCAAAGCTGTCGGCGATTTATCTGGAACCATGGTTGAATATGTTGGCAATCAAAAAGTTGTCAAAGGCTTTATGTATGAAGACCGTTCAATCGAAAAATTTGACGAAATAAACTCTAAACTCAAAGACGTAAATCGAAAAGCGACCTATTATTCTTCACTTTCTGCGCCTTTTGCAAGATTTATCAATGGACTTTTATATTCAATTGTGGCAATCATGGGCTGCGTTTTCGCATTGCAAGACGGAGACGTCATGAAAATCGGTCAAATTTCCACCTTCCTTTCTTACGCAAACAAATTTACCCAACCTTTCAACAACATTGCCGATGTTTTTGCCGACCTGCAGGCCGCTTATGCTTCCGCGGTCAGAGTTTTCAACGTTTTGGACATGAAAGACGAAGTCAGCGATGCAGGGTTGCCAGAGATAAAGCGTTGCACAGGCGAAGTGATTTTCAAAGATGTAGATTTTTCTTACACGGCGGATAGAAAACTCATTCAAAATTTGAATTTGCACATCAAAAAAGGTCAGAAAGTGGCAATTGTTGGGCCAACTGGTTGTGGCAAAAGCACTTTGATAAATTTGCTTATGCGATTTTATGATGTCGACAGCGGGCAAATCATCGTCAGCGGGCATCCGATAACCGAGGTCACGCGAAAAAGTTTGAGAAAACAATATGGCATGGTTCTTCAAGAGACGTGGCTATTTTCGGCAAGCATAAAAGACAACATCGCCTATGGAAAAGAAAATGCCACCGACCAAGAAATCAGAAGAGCGGCAAAGCTTGCTGGAGCGGATTATTTCATTCAGACCATGCCAGAAGGCTATGACACAATCATAAACGAAAATGGCGATAATCTTTCTCAAGGTCAAAAACAACTTATCTGCATTGCAAGATTGATGTTGGCAAAGCCGCCTATGCTGATTTTGGATGAAGCCACAAGCAACATCGACACAAGAACCGAACTTGCCATTCAAGAAGCGTTCAACCGCATGATGGACAACAAAACCAGTTTTGTTGTCGCACACAGGCTTTCAACCATCACATCTTCTGACGTCATTTTGGTTATGAACAAAGGCAACATCATCGAACAAGGCACTCACAAAGAACTTTTGGCACAAAAAGGGTTCTATTACAATTTGTATAACAGTCAGTTTAGTAGATATTAAATTTTTTTGGAAGGCAAATCAAAACAATCTCAGTGGCGTAAAGGTTTCCTCCATAATAACGCAGATAAAAATCATATTTTTTTGTGTAACTATAAATCAATTTTGGCAATTTAAACAAATCAGAATTGTTGTGATAAACCGAAATAAAAAGCTTTGGCACATCTTCAATGATGTGCTTTTTTGCGCCAATCAGAGCTTTGCGCTCGCCGCCTTCAATGTCCATTTTTATCATCGAAATTTTTTCGTCTATGTCGCCATCCAAAGCGATTTTCTCAATTTTTTCACTGCCTTTTTTGGCTGCTTGGTTTGCCGAAGAAGAAAAATCATTTTCTTGCAAAAACATAACGCCACTCTTGTCTGCAACCGCACTGTTTTTGAAAATTATATTCTTATATTTTGCCAAATTTTGTTTCAAAGTCGGCATCATTGAAGTGGTTATCTCATAGCAATAAATCTTTTTATAGCTTTTTTCGCCAAAAGATGAAACAAAATCTTCCACGCTGTCACCTGTGAAAGCTCCAACGTCGACAAAAACTTCGTTTTCGCACGAATATAGGTCTAAATCAAAATAATGTTTAAACACTCTTTCGGTCGCCTTTGAAAGATTTACAAAGTCAAAATTATAGAAATTGTTTAAAACCGAAAACAGAACATATTTCGACTTATAATCGTTCAACTTGTTGTAAAGCCACACAAAATCTCTGTGATGATGTTTGAAAACATGGGCTTTTTTCTTGAAAACATCAAAATTTCCATGAAGCCTGTCAAGCTCTCCCCAGTAAGGATAGGTTTTGAAATAATTCTGCAAGCTTTCCTGCGTCGGAATGGGAACTCTTGAAAAGAAAGTGCTCACAATGTGTTCAAAAATTTCGTTTTTAGATTTGTTTTTAAATTCATCAATCAAAGCAAAAAACTTTTCGTCAATAAAATTTTTCATCAATAACCCCCATTGAATATCTATGTCAACGAGAGAAACTTTGATAAAAAAAGAAGCTAAAAAGCTTCTTAAATTTTTTCAGCAACTTCCCAAGCTCGCCAAACAACTGTTCGCAAATTTCCAACAGCCAATGCGTCGCCAACAATGTGAACATGTCTTGATTTTTTTGCAAGTGGATTTGGTTTGTAACCCACAGCCAAAATCACGCTGTCAGCTTTGATTTCGGTTTTGCTTCCCGCCTTGTCAGAAACGACAACAGAGCCATCTTTGATTTCTTCCACCTTTGTTTCCAAATGCACAGGAACCTTTTTATATTCAAAATAATCTCTCAGATATGACGAATTTGCCAAACAGAGCATGTTTGAAATCATCAAATCGTTCATCGCTTCAACAATGACAGGTTTTTTGCCTTTCAAGAACAAGTCGTAAGCAATTTCGCAGCCTGTCAAGCCGCCGCCGATGATGACAACATTTTTGCCTACTTCTTTGCCATTCAAATAATCAATGGCTTCAATGGCACGTTCAGCGCCCTTGATAGGAGGTTTTTTCGCAACTGCACCCGTTGCGATAACAATTTCATCGGCTTTGATTTGTGAAAGATCTTTGACTTCGGTGTTGAGCTTAACTTCAATCGGAAGTCTTGAAATTTGGCGTCTATACCATTCAATCAATTGTTTGTCTTTCTCTTTAAATGAAGGAGCCGCAGCAGGAATAAACACCCCGCCAAGCTTGTCACTCTTTTCATAAATTGTCACCTTGTGACCTCTCAAAGTGGCAATTCGAGCGGTTTCCATTCCGCCAACGCCGCCGCCTATAACAGCAACGGTCTTTGGTTTTTTGGCAGGAATGATGTCATATTTGTGATTTTGCATTGTCAAAGGATTGATTGCACATCTTGACATATGTTTTGTGTCGTTCATTGAGCCAGCGTTTGCAACACCTTTATATTTTGAAATGGCAAAGCAACCATTGTGGCAGCAAATGCAAGGCATAATGTCTTCAAGGCGGTCTTCTTTTAGTTTTGTCACCCACTCATGGTCGGTCAAAAATTGTCTCGCAACGCCCATTGCGTCAATCTTTCCTTCTTTAATCGCTTTAGCGGCAACATCTGGCTCCATTCTTCCGGCGCACACAACAGGAATGTCCACAAATTTTTTAATATGAGAAACATCTTCAAGATTGCAGTTTTGTGGCATATATTCAGGTGGATGAGCCCAATACCAAGCGTCATAAGTTCCGTTGTCGGCGTTGAGCATGTCATAACCTGCGTCTTGCAAATATTTTGCAGCTTTTTCGCTTTCTTCCATGTCTCTTCCGACTTCAGTGTATTCTTCACCAGGCAAAGCACCTTTTTGGAAGCCCTTTGTCTTGCTCACAACAGAATATCTCAGCGAAACAGGATAATCTTGCCCACAAACCGCCTTTATTGCCTTGACAACTTCAACAGGAAAACGATAACGATTTTCAAAGCTTCCGCCATATTCGTCTGTTCTTTGGTTTGTATATTCAGTTGTAAATTGGTCAAGCAAATAGCCTTCGTGAACCGCATGGACTTCCACACCGTCAACACCTGCATCTTTGCACATCTTTGCAGTTTTTGCAAAAGCGTCAATCATTTTTTCAATTTCTTTCTTTGTGAGTGCTCTTGTAAACACTCCGTCTGCCCATCTTGAAGGCAACTTGCTCGGAGAAGCGCACAAATATCTCACATCAATGATTGGCTTCAAAACCGCATTCAACACCTTGCTTTTTAAAATCGGCACCAAAGCGTTAGGAACTGAAAACGAACGACCAAAACCTGCTGTCAACTGAACAAAAAGTTTGGCACCAGTCTTGTGAATTTCTTCCATGTAAGGTTTCAATTTTTTGAAAGATTTTTTGCTTTTATAAAGCCACTGCCCGCCTATCAAATTCTTGAGCGGAGCAATGCCAGGGATAATCAATCCCACATTGTTTTTTGCCAAGTCCATAAAAAAGTCGGCTGCATCTTGGTCAAAATGATGTGGTTCCATCCAACCAAAAATGGAAGTTCCGCCCATCGGACAAAGCACAATTCTGTTTTTAATTTCCACATTTCCAATTTTCCATGGAGTGAAAAGTGGTTCAAATTTTTTATCCATAACCTCTCCTTTTTAATTAGTATAAAGAAATTTAAAAATAAAGTCAAAAAAATAACGCAAAAATTTAATTTTTTACTGTTTTTAAAATTATTTTTGCAATCAATCACAACAGCTTAAAGACTAAAATTAAAAAAAGAAGAAAAAACACAAAATTTTGCTGTTTTTTTAATAATTTTCCTATTTTTTGAAGATTTTTTTAAGTTTTTTGGAATTTCTTTTGAATTTAGCTTAAAAAAAAGATTTGTTTTCATAAAAATATATAAACAAAAGCCAGATATCAAAATTGTGTATAAGTTGTGAAAAAAGAATTGACTTTAAAAAATAAATATGTTAAACTTCTAACGTTTGCAAAAAGTTCATTTACTTATGTGACACAAAGGTAAAAGCGCAACAAACATGCTTATGTGGCGCAGCAGTAGCGCACAGCCTTGGTAAGATTTGAAATGCCTAAAATTACCGACTTAAAAACTTAATAAATTAGCCTATTTTTATAGATATGCTACTGTGGCTCAGCGGTAGAGCACTGCCTTGGTAAGGCAGGGGTCACGGGTCCGATTCCCGTCAGTAGCTCCACTCATTAAAAGTCGCTAAAACCCTTTATTTTCCTAGGGTTTTGGCGATTTTTTTATTCTCATTTTTTAACGAAATTTTTAAAGCAAAAAAACATTTGCTGTCAATTTTTGGTGCAATTGCTGTCAATATTTGCTCCATAAAAAAGACCGATAGTCAAAAAATCAACTATCGGTCTAATTCGTTCGTAAACTCTCTAAAACTGGTACATTTGCTGTCAATTGCTGTCAAATTATTTTTTAGGATATCTATCTTTCGGCACGCTTTCATGAACTTTCAAATCTTCTTCAGCAACCATAATGTCTGCAATATCTTTACCTGTATAAAATTCAGAGAAAACTACTTGCCATTTCCCATTGATGGGTTTTTCACTCATTATAGCACCAAAATCACCGAGTTCAACTCCAGCTTTTGTATAAGCTGGTTTTTCCTTTATCAATTCAACTAAATCTAAATATTTCATATTATCTCCTTTTTAATCTGCCAATGGTGTATTATTTGTAATTTCTCCCTTTGGTCTAACCATCCAACCAGAAGTAAACACAAGATTTCTACCATTTTTTACAAATTCAATATCAATATTGATTCTTTGTCCCTGTGTATCTAATTTGCCTAGTTTATATTTACTATCACAATAATTTTTTACTGCCTGTTTTTCATATTCTTCTTTTAGATATTGAGAATCATTTACTGTAAAACCCAACATTTCAAATAAAGCCCTTTTACCATTCCACGCATACTTATCACTAAAAATATAATCTGTAAATTTTTTTAGGTCACATTTTGCTTTCGAATTAACATTTGGAATTGGTCTTGAAATATTATTTGCAATACAATGACATTTTTCATGTTGCGGTAATTCAGGTTTTAGAATATTGTTAAACCAGCATTTATCTAAAACTAAACACACAGGGCAATGCAATAACCCCATTGGAACATGTTTCCATTCAACCCAACCAGCATAACTCACTATTCCATTTTCATCGATTTTAATTAAATCATCAAATACACCCATATTATATCACTTCTCCTTTTTTAATGCAAAAGGTTGAAGAACATTACGTTTCTTCAACCTTTTACTTGCATTCTATCATAAGATTTTTCAAAGTCAATACTTATGTGACACACTTTTTACATCTCAAAATCTTTTTCTCGTTTGCGTTTTCTTTCTTTTCGTTCTTTAAGCATTTCTTCTAACATTAAATCAAAATCTTCATCAGACAAATTTTCCAGATTAGATTTCTTTTCTTCTTGTTCTTCTTTGTTTTGATAATTTTGTTTTCTTAAAATTTCATTTTCATTTAGTCTATCGTTTAAACGATTGGTGCTTTCTTTTACATAATCACTATTCACATTGTTGTAGACAGTGATTGTCGTTTTTACAGATTTGTGTCCTAGCAACGCTTGTATGACTTTGGGATTTTCATTTGCTTCAAAAAGCATTGTTGAATATGTGTGTCTTAAAGTATGGAAGTGTATTTTCCCATAAAAACCGTTCCTTTTTGCAAATCTATCAAAAATTCTTCTCGTTCTAGAATATGTTCTTACACTACCATCTTCATTTGAAAAAACAACGGCATTTGGAGCCAATAAATCAACTCTTGAAAGTTCTTTTCTGACCCATTGACATTTACGCCAATCTTTCAACACATCTATCAAAATATCTGGAATAGGAACCTCTCGAACAGAACAATTTGTTTTTGTTTGTCCTATAACCGTTTTCCTACTTAATACCTTACCCTTCTTATCAAAAATAGGAACTTGCGTTACACTGTTTTTAACCGTAATTGTTTTATTATTAAAATCAATATTTTCCCACCTTAATGCAAGTGCTTCACCTGCTCTAAGCCCAGCAAACATCATAGTCATACAAAATGGTTTTAAAAATTCATGTTGATTTAGTGCAATAACAAATTTCATTCTTACATCTTCTGGTATAGCTTTATATTTATTTTCCATATCATGTTGAAAAGTATCTCTTGCTTTTATTTTTATTCTTAAAGTAGGGTTATTTTCTACTAACCCACAATCAATTGCATATTCAAAAAATTGATTAAAAAGAAATTTTGTTTCCCTTTTCATTTGTTGGATAAAGAGTTATTGAACCTTCAAAAAAACTTTCGTTGCAAATTGCATTATTTGCATTAAATCCCACATTTTGCATTAAATCCCACATAATATACTTTTTCTTTCATTATCCTCTGCTTATTACTTCCTTAAAAAATGCGTTTGCTTCAAACTTTCCATTATTATATAAATCCATAATTTCTTGCCTTGTTGCCCATTTAACATCCATAACTTCTTCTTCTTGAATTTTAACCTTTTCTATTGGTGTGTTGTCCACAATAACCCAAACATCTAAAATGTCTGGGCAACCTTTGTAGTATCTTAATGTAGAATCAAAAAGAGTTGCTTTTGATCTGTCTATGTCTATATTTAATTCTTCCTTAACTTCTCTTGCAACTGCATCAAGCGATGTTTCGCCACTTAAAGCAGAACCCCCTGTGCATTCCCACATAAAAGCAAAACTTTTTTTTGCGTTTCTTTGAGTAATCAAAAACTCATCTTTATCATTTTTGATCCATGCATTTACAACCAAATGATATTCGTCATCACTTAAATAGTCGCCCCTATTTACAACTTTATTTAATTTGTTTCTATTTTTGTCGTATAAATCCCACTTTTCCATTTTTTACTCCTATTTTGAAATTATTTTAAATTCTGCCAAGTATTGTTTTGAATAGTTCATTAATATCCTCCATTAATGCGAGATTTTAAATTTTTAGGTACGATTAATTTCCAATTTTCGTTTAGTTCTGTTTCCTTAAATTCATATTGTATAAGATAATTAACCTTTTTACTTATATGAGTTTTACATTCTTTAAAAAAATCATCTGAAAATTCAAATTGATTATTATAAAGTTCTAACAAGTAC
>ERZ780218.1140-NODE-1140-length-18818-cov-3.007888_pt1 | contig 18818 bp, 28 predicted proteins | sample MGYA00510975_ERZ780218 | MGnify/ENA primary metagenome ERZ780218 (study PRJEB29588, sample SAMEA2152063) | human gut metagenome | biome: human gut; feature: human-associated habitat; material: faeces | place: Denmark | collected 2008/2010 ... | reverse complement strand
CCGGTGTAAAGCCCGCCGTAGTGGGTCTTACCCATGAGCAGGCCCACGGCCGAGACGGCGGAAAACTGGTAGGACTGCCGCCCTACCCGGCCCACAGACTGGACGTAAAAGGTGCCCAGCCGCCTGCCCCTGTGCTCATATACCATCTTGTCGTTGCGCACATACTGCACCAGGCCGGTGTCCGCGCTGTCCACCTCAAACTCCAGGGTGTTGGCCGCCAGGGAATCCGACAGGGGCGAGGTCTCCAGCAGGCAGTCCCCGGTGGTGATGCGGTAGGCCGCATCCAGGTCGTCGCTGAACTCCTTGCCCGCATAGGTTATCCGGTTCCGCATACTTCCACCTCAATCCGGGATGCGCTGGGGCCTCTTGGCCATGAATTGAATCGTCAGATTCCCCCACCAGTTCTCTGTATCTGTCATGGCGATCAAGGCGTCCCCCGCGTTCTGGATGTACGCCTGGAAAGAGAGCGTGCCTTGTCCATATGGCATGACCACCTGGTGGCTGTTCACCGGAGCGGTCAGCACCTCATACATGGCGTCGTAATCCGTGGAGCCAGGCTCCATGCCGGAGAGCACCAGCGTGTAGTGGTAATAGGTGCCTACCAGATCCCGCTCGTATTCTCCGCTCATGAGCTCCCCGGCGTTCTGCCCATCCTTGATGAGGGCGGAGCGGGTCAGGCTCTCCACCCCTACGCCGGGGTATCCCACGCCGTCAATGGTAAAAATGCTGTCCATCCGCTTACCCTCCTCTGGCCAGTGATTCGCCCCTTCGGTTTGTCTCCTCGTCAATGTGTGGCTTGAGGAAGCGTGCGGCCTCCCTGGGCTTAAATTCGATGTCGAGCTGGACGCGCTGAGGGGCGGCGCTCTGTCCCTGCCCCGGCTGGCCTGCCTGTGAGGCCGCCCGGTGAGCGGCAAACGGATCGTAATAGGCCGAGGCGGGCGCCATGGCTGCTGTGGCGGCGGCCACCCTCTGCTCCATGGCGGGCATGGAGGTCTGCATGGCCTGAAGCACCCGGCTCCGTCCGGCCGTCAGCCTCCTGGCGCTCAGGCTCCCGCCGGCGTCTGCCTCCACAGACGCGGGCGCTCCCCCGGCGGGGCCGTCCGTGGACGCCGGGGCGGGCATGGCCGCCGCACGGGCCGTCGCTGCCCGGCTGGAGCCGGAGCGCCCCGAGGAGCCGCCCCCACCGGATCCTCCGCCACCGGATCCGATGCCAAAAAATCCCTTGATACCGTCGATCACCCAGTCGATGAAGTCTCCGATTTGCTCCATAAGCCAACCGGCCGCCCCGGTGATACCTTCGGCAATGCCCTCTACTAAGGCCGTTCCGATCTCCACAGCCACGTCGATCAGGTTCCAAAGTCCCTCTGTGATGGCCAGCCCAATTTCCGGAATTGCTGCGATCAGCTCCGGAATCGCGTAAAACAAGCCTTCCACAAGAGCGCCAATGATCTGCACGCCAGCCTCTAAAATGGCCGGCAGATTTTCCGCGATGAACTCTGTGATCGAGACGATAATGTCCGGCAATGCAGCGATCAGATCAGGAATAGCCCCGATAATGCCTTGGATCAGGCTGCTCAGAATCTCCACGCCCTTCTCCAGTACAGCGGGGAGATTTTCTGTGATGCTGTCGAGCACCCCCTGCACCAGGTCGGGCAGGTTCTCCAGGAACACCGGAAGGTCGTTGTTCAGTGCGTTGGCCAGGTACTCCAAGATGCTTGTCGCGGCCTCTCCCAGCGTGGGCAGCAACTCAATGATAGCCGCCCCCAGCTCCGCCAGGATCTGCACCGCCCCCTCCAGGAGGGTGGGCAGATTGTCCGCGATGCCGGATACCACAGCCTTGATGATCTCCAGGCCAAAATTCAGGAACTCCGGCAGCTTCTCTACCGCGGCGTTGACCATGTTCTCCACTGCGGTGGCCAGAGCTGTATCTGCCCCTTCCACCCCGCTGACCATGTCAGAAAATGCCGTGACAATATCAGAGATCGCCGGGAGGAAGTCGGCAAGAATCTGGTTCTTGACTGTGGAGACGGTTTCCCCTAGCTTGGCCAGGGTTTCATCCATGAGGGCCTGGTTCTCCCTGGCTTGTATCAGCGCCTCGTTGTTCTGGTAGAAGGCATCCGCCGCCCCCTGGTAGGTGCGGGACAGGGTGTCCATGAGAAGCTGGTTCCGCTCGCTCTCGGAGGAGCATGCGGCCAGCTTTTCGTTAAATTCGTCCTCAGAGATGCCCGCCCAGTTGAGGGCATCTGCCAGCACGCCGGTTACCGTCCCCACTTTGACCGTCTCGTTGGCGGCCTCAATCAGTCCCTCAATTGGGAGCGAGTCTCCAAAGGTGCCATACACGCCCGCGGCGATGTCCGTCCAATTGGCGATGTCCTCCTCGCTGTCGGCCAGTTTGGCCAGCAGCTGGGATGCCTCTGTGGCGGTGTCCGTGTCTCCCAGGATTTTGTAGAACTCGGTATAGGACTGCTTTGCTGCCTCCTGGCTCATGTTGGCCGCCTGGAAGGCCGTGTTCAGCTTTCCCATGGCCACGCGGTATTCCTCGGTGGCCTGTTCAATGGCCAGCAGGCCGGTCACCGCACCGGCGGCGGCCGTGGCGATGCCGGAGATGGCCGCCACACCAGCCTTCAGTCCGGTCTTGGCCACATTGCCCAGCTTGGAAAGCCCGCTCTTAAATTCGCTGTCGTCGCTTTTTACTTTGATGAGTACGGAGCCATCTTCCCGTGCCAATCGTCCCACCCCTTCGGTGGAAACCATCGGCACTGTGGCACTACTTGGCTTCCTTCTGTTCCTGGCCCTCCCGGATCACAATCTCGAACTCTTTCCCGCAGTTCCGTCCCTTGCACTTGGCGTAAATTCCCCGACTCTCAGCTGTCTCGTCGTAGAGCAGGGGCATCTCATAGCCGCAGTGCGGACACTTGACCTTCTTTTTCATGGCAAATCACCAATCGCTTGGCGTTTTCTGGCGTCCTCAAAACGCCGCTGCACATAGCCGCGCATGTCCTCATCGGTGCGGTGGGCCGGGCTAGTCACACCTGGCAGCGCATACCTGGCTTTCATCTTGCGATAAAACTGCTTCTGACCTTTGGGTACGTCTTTGAGTTCGACGGTGCGGTAGCGCATGATCTTGCAGATTTCACAGTCGTCCGGCAGGGCCTGGAACAGTGCCTTGAACTTCCACCAGTGCAGCCGGGCTGTGCTCAGGTCTATCTCATAGGCCCCCAAGAACGCGGAATAAATATAGGCGCTGTCCCGCTCGAAGTCAAAGGCCGACGGCCCGCTCTCCCCGGCCCCGGCCTGCTTGGCAGAGGCGCCTTCAAAAAATGACACCATTGCCTCCAGCGAAGCCTCGGAGGCCGGCAGGCCCAGACGCTCCATCAGCGCATAGACCTGCGCGGCCTTCTCCTCGTCCCTCTCCCGGCTGGTCAGGATGCCTTGGAATCCGATCCACGTCCGGAAATCCGTATCCACCGGGTACTCGTGACCCTCCACCACAATGGACTCCGGCGGCTCCCGGTAGAGGCTCATTTCTTCCGCAGCTCCGCCAGCTTGAGCAGCTTCTGGATCTCCGGCTTGTTCAGGATGTCCCGGGTTTCTGCCAGCTTTGCCTCCGCCCGGGCCTTCCTGGCCGGGGCATCGTAGGCGTTGACGATGTCCATGCAGACACGCATCAGCTCGTTGGTGTCTACCTCCTCCACCGGGGGCAGACTGCCGGGCGCCAGGCCCAGCACAAAGGCGTGGAGCTGCTCCACCGCCTCCCGGCGGGTCAGCTCCCCCGCCTGATAGGCCCGGTCTGTCTCCACCAGGCCGGCGATCTGGTCGTCCACGGCCAGCGTGCGGGGCGGAAGGTCGTAGGTTTTCCCCAGGATGTTGACTTTATAGCTCATAGTTCTTCCCCCTTATGCTCCGGCCGTGTAGGTGTACTCGGTTGGCTTGGTGCCCACGCTGCGCAGGTCGATAGAAATAGCCGAGTTCTCCCCGGCGTTTCCGCCGCCGTCAGAATTGACGATGATGGAGACCTGCCCCTTTTCTCCCTTGCCGGTGAGGATGGAAAAATACACATAGGGCACCACCACTGCCTGGCCCACGCCGTGAGCAATGTCCAGGCCGAAGCAGTAATCCTGGAAGGCGTCACCGATGTAGCGGTCACCCGTGATGGCAAATGTGCGCTGTGTGCCGGTCTTGGAGGTGGACAGGCCGGTGCGGATGTACTGCTTGTCCTGAGTCACCGGGTTCATCTGAGGATCAAGGCCCGCGATGCCCATCTGCACCACAGTGTAGTCCTTCTCGGTGGCCGCTTCCTCCAGGTTGATGCCCACCGCCAGCACCCAGTCGTCATTGGTGGCAAAGCCGGCGAAATCATCGGAAGGCGTATAGCCGGCCATGAGTTCCGAAACCTTCATGCTTGTGTCGCTCCCTTCTCAAAATAATCAAGCCGCATCTGGATCTGATACCGTGCCGTTCCGTGGTCGTCCACCAGGAACGGGTAGCCGGAAGTGGTCACCTCCACCCGCTGGGCCGTCCGGCCGTTGTCCAGCTCGGGCAGGTGCTTGGGGCGTCGGTTCTGCGCCTCCACCCACCTGGAAAATGCCTCATAAAAGGCTAGGTTTTCCGTGTTCCCCTGAATGTTGTCCCCCTGGAACTCCCGGGAGGCCAGGACAAACAGGAAACGCTTCTGTGCCGAGCCGTCCAGATACCGCTTGACGGTCTCCTCGGCGGGCACACTGTCCACCGAGTACGTCCGCGCCTCCTCGGGCAGGTAGTCCACTCCCAGGCGCCCCTCCGCCAGGGGTGGGTAGGTACGCAGCCACGCACGCACGCTCTCAATGATGGTCATTCCCTTTCACCTCCCACATACCCGGCGAAAGCGTCCACCACATCGGTTCGACGATCCGCCATCATACGCTTGTCCCAGTAAGGGCCTCTGGTTGGTGCCCCGTGGTATTGCATGGCCCCTCCGGTGTAGTGCTTGGGTGCCCTGGGGGAAAAGAAGCCCACCACCTGCCCCCCTTCTGTCAGGGGGACGTTTGGCCCCATCACCTTGCCCTCATACTGATAGTGGGCATATGGCTGTGGGTAGAGGACGCCGGAGCCGTCGGAAAGCACCTGGCTGGTGTTTTTGAGCGTCCCCTGGGCCATGGGCACATAGGGGTCACAGAACCGCCGCACGGTGGCGGCCAGGAACCGCTGGGCGTCCTTGCTGCTCCCCATGCCGCGCTTCTTCATGATCTTGGCGGGGTCGATGTCCACCCGCCCCACTTCCAGCCTCATGCGCCGCTCACCCCCCAATGGGGCAGGCGCCCCCGCCGGTTGTCGGACACGGTGGTCACCCGGATATAATCCAGCCCGCCGAAGTCCTCCGGGGCCCGCTGGACGGCGGACAGCCTCCCCCGTACCAGATAGTCCCCCACTTTAGGCCCTGCCCCGTCCAGGGCCTCCGGCGGGAAGCGCACCGAGCACGTCCCCACCGGCTTGGCGCCGTCCCCGTTCAGGGCGATGGAGGTCTTTCTGTACCAGCTCCCTCCGCGGATGGCGGTACATTCATAGCGGTCTCCGTCGTCCTCCCGGATATGGCGCACCAGGGTCAGGGTTTCGTCACAGGCCAGCATCCATCCACCCCCCGATACATCAGGCCGGTATTCCCCAGCCACAGCCAGGCCGCATCCCGGCGCCGGCCGGCGGGACTCCGCCCGCTGGTAACATAGGTTTCGGAATATCCATCGTTGGTGGCGCTGGCTACCTCTCCGCCCTGCCGTTCCTGGTGCAGTTCCTCCGCCACGGCGCACAAGGCCATCCGGCATCGCTCCAGCAGCTCCGGGGCCAGGTCGCCCGCCGTCCTGCCCAGGGTCAGCTCCTCCAGGCAGGCGGCGGCGTCCCGGCTGAGTGCGGGCCACTCCGCCGCGGCGATCCTGTCGCCGTGATAGGTTCCCTTGTAAAACTCATATCCCGCGGTCAGCATGGCCCGCCTCCCTTCTTAGGCCCCTGCCACCTTGCGCACCCGCGCCAGCACGGCGTTGGTCACACGGTAGCCGGTGTTCATCTCCACCTGGGCCAGAGAGCCCGCGAACCGCTCGGAGTCAATGATACGGGTCACCTCGAAGTTGCTGACCACGGACAGGGCCTCATGGTAGTACATCACGTACTGTACCTTGCTCATGTCCACGGTCTTCTGGGTTCCGGTATGGTCATAATACTTGATGCTACCGGTGGCGCCGTTGGCCTCCACAAAGGTGAAGCCCAGCCAGTTGCCCACGTTGCCGGTGGCGGCGATGCGGTCGTTGGTGTTGGGAGTGAAGTCCTTGCCCGCCGCTTTGAGCACCAGGCCGTAATACTCCGGGGTACACATGACCACGTTTGCCCGGCCCTTGGCCTTCACCAGTTCGGTGCGGGTGTCGATCAGGTCGGACTTGACGGTCTCCTCGGTGATGGCCGCCGTGGCGGTGGCCGCTGTGCCCTCCTGCACCAGGCAGGCGATGCCGCACTGCATCCAGCCCTCCCGGCACTCCTGGATGGCGGTGGCCAGATACTCATTTCCGGCCGCAAACTGCACCGCCGCGGCCTGGACGCCGTAGATCTTCTTGGACTTCTGGAAGTTGTTGTTGAGCTGGATGGGGATCAGGGTGTCGGATGCCACCTCGTCGGTGAAATCCCGGCCGGGGGTGCCCGCCTCCACAGCGCTGGTGGACAGCTTGTGGACGTAGATCTGGCCCGCGGGGCCGGTCTCGTACTTGTCGGTGCAGGTCACGCCGGGCACCAGGATGGGGTTATAGTACAGGTTGGGCTCCAGGATGGCGGAATACCGCTCATCCACATTGAGCGTGTTATACTGGATCGACATACTTCATTCTCCTTTACGTCTTTTTCTTGTAAAACGGGTTGTTGGCATAGAAGGTGTCCAGGTCTCCGCCACCCGCCGGCGTCCTGTAAACCGGGCTGCCCGGCTTGACGATCTCCGGGGCGGGCTTGTCTCCCTCGAACAGATAGCCGTCGGACTCCTTCAGGGCTTTCAGCTGCTCGTCCAGGCCCACCAGCTTGCCGTCCACCAGCTTGAGGGCGTCCCGCTCAATGAGCTTTGCCACCTTCTCCGGGCTCCGGGCCTTGGCCTGGGCCAGCGCCGCTTTGAGGGCGTAGTCAAACCGGACGGCCTCCACCTTCTGGTCGGCCTCCTGCTGCATCTGCTGGGCCTTGGCCTTCCACTCCGGGTCGTAGCCCTCCAGCTTGCCGTTGGCCTCGGTGAGCTGGGCCTGGAGCCCGCCCGCCTTCACCTCCAGGGCATCGAACTTGTCCTTGCTGACATAGCCGCCGTCCTTCAGGTTGACCAGCTTCACGCCGTCGGCGGCGTCCAGCTTCTCAGTCAGCTGCTCAAAGGACAGGGGGCCGCCCTCAAACAGGGGTTTCAGATACTCGTAGCTCATGCCATTTCCTTTCCCGCCCGCGATTTCGCTTGTAAACGCGCGGCCACTCCGCGCCGGGGCGTCCCGGCATTTTAAGCCCGGCCGGGGATGGGCAGATATCGAACGCCGAGTCTCAGCCGCCCACCCGCTCGCGGTCATACTGGCGTTTGAGCCCGGTCTGTTCCACAAAATCACTCTGGAGCGCCCGCCATTCCTTCAGCTTCGCCTTTGCCTCCTCCTGGGACTGCCCGGCGGCCTTCATGGCCTGCTGCTCCCGTTTCCAGCGGCGGATCTGCCTCTCCATGTATCGCTGGCGCTGGCTGGCCTCGTACTCGGTCAGCTTTTCGCCGTTGTAGGTGATGGATTTCTCCTCCAGCTTTTTCAGCTCCCTATCCCCGTAGGTGCGGGCCATGCCCTCAAAATAGGGGTGGAAGGAGTGCCGGCAGTTCCATCCGCCCAGGCCCGGCCCGGTGCCGTACCCTGTGGCCCGGCGGAAATCCGGGTACTTTTTTGACTTGCCGGAACGGCTGAACACCTTCCCCTGCCATTTTGCATGGGAGGGACGGGCACCGCTGTGGGCGGTGGTCTCCACCAGGTCGCTGTCCATCTCGTCCGCCATGGTTTCCTGGAGCTGGAGCGCCGTCTGGTTCACGCCGGTCACCACGTTCATCCGCACCGCCGCCTCCACGGACATGGTGCGGCCGGAGGAGTAGTCCACGGTGGTCAGCCCCTGGCGGGTCAGCTCCTTGATGGCGCTCCGTATGGCCGTGTTGGCGTCAAAGCCTCCGGTGCTCACCTGGAGCCATGCCCGATCCAGCACATCCCGGAACCGCCCACCGCTGTCCAGAGCGGTGGTTCTGGTCAGGTTGGTAAAAAGGCCCTGTGTCTGGCGGAGCCCCGCGTTGAGCACCTGCTGGAGCTCCTGGGACGTGTTGAGAGCCGGAGGGTACAGGCCGGCCCGGCGGTAGTCCGCCCGGTCGCTGACCAGGGCCTTCCCCCCAGCCGCCTCAAAGAGCTGGCGCAGCTCCTCCTCGCTCCGGCCGGTGAGTTCGGCCAGCTTCCGGAGGATATACGCCTGTTCAGCCCCCATCTCCTCCAGCACCCTCAGCTGGTGCTCCGCGGCCGGGATGAAAAAGTCATACTTGGAAATCCGGCTGGCCATGTCCGCCAGGATGTCCGCCTCCACCTCGCTGTACAGCTCCACCATGGCGTCCGGCGCGCCCTCCAAGTATCGGGGGGTCAGCATTCCATCCCACCTCCATAGGCGCACCGGCCATCACGCCAGGCACCGCAGTCCTCCTTGGCGCAGGTAAACGGCACCTTCTGTTCCGCCAGGATGTGCTCATGGAAGGTGTTGCGCCCCTCCTCGTCGTACTCGTAGCGGTTTTGGTTTACCTGAGTCACATGGCAGATATAGGGGCAGATCATGGCCTCACTCCTCCGGGAATCTCAGCATGGGGCTGGGCTCCGGCAGGTATTTCTCCCGGGCCTCCTCCTCGCTGACGCCGAAATACCAGCCCACCAGCACCTCCGGCCGCAGGTATCCGCTGTCCACCAGGCCCTTGCGCCGGGCGAACTCCACGCCGGTGTCCTCAAAGATGGAGTCCCCGAAGGAGACCGATGGGTCAAAGGCCCCCGCCGGCGCAAGGCCATAAAGCGTGGCGTACACGTCATAGGCATACATCAGGTCGAGCAGCCCCTGACGAAGCCCGTTTTCCTGGATGGCCTTGGTGGTGTTGTAGGTCTCTTTGTCGTCGCTCACCACCTGTGTGGCCGTCATACGCCCGGTCTTGATGTCAAAGGAGAAGGTGCCGGGGGAGAAGCCCGTCTGCCGCTCCAAAAGCCGGCACTGGATGTCGATGGCCTTCTGGTAGTCCTCCACCCGCAGGGATGGTGTGTAGTCCCGGAATGGGTCACCCTGCCCCATGTCGCCCGTCAGATCCATGGTCAGGTACAGGTCGGTGATCTGATCCTTGAAGGGTACCCCGCCGCCGGTAACCTTGTCCGGTCTGATGGCCGTCCGGTCGACGATTCGCTTGCGCTTGCCCGTGTGGATCTCCCATAGGAACTCGCTGTAGATGCGATCCAGCTCCGCCATGGTGTCCGTGGCCCTGGCGTACATACTCACCGGCAGCTTGCTGGTCTCGTCCACCGTGTTGGCCATGGGCATACGCAGTTCCCCGAACAGGGGCCGGTCGACTCCTCGGATCACCACCTCCGGCTCCAGACCTGCCCACTCCGGCACCTCTGTCAGGGCCAACTCCCCGCCCAGGGCATCCCCGGCGTTATACCAGTAGGCCCGGTTCTGGATGTACAGGCCGTCCGGCTGAAGATCGAACGCCTCCACCCGCACCACCTTCCGCCCCCGCAGGATGGCGAAGTCGGTGAAAAACCCCGCCTCCGTCACCCCAGCCCCGCTGATCCGGGTGGGGTAGATGCGGTCGGCCGGGACGATTTCACAGTAGATATTCCGGCCGGATGGGTAGGGCTTCACCACCACGCGGCCGCCGGCGCCGGCCAGCTGCACCGCGTTTTTGAGCTGTGGCAGCAGGAAGCGGGCCAGCTGGTCGTTAATCCAGTTCCCCCGGGCCGACGCTCCCGCGCTCATGGCGATCTCGTTACAGGCCAGGGTGGACATGTAGTCCGTGACGCTGATCGGGGTGTTGGTCACCCGGTATCCCTTCTCCAACCACGCCGGCTGCTGGTAGAATGCCAGCAGCCAGTTGGTGATGGCGTTGGCCATCTTCTCCGAGACCTGGAGCTCCCCCGGCGCCGTTGGCGCGCTCTGAAACATTCCCTTCACCGCCTTTCCCATCCAGTACAGAAAATCCACGTTATTCGCCCCTTTGCTTCCACACCGGCTGCATCCCGTAGCGCACCGCGTCGATGTGGTGGTTTTTGGCGTCCGGGTAGGCGGAAATCAGGTTCCCGTCCTTGTCCCGCTCGAACTCGTATTCGCTGAACTCCTTGGCCGTCCTGGGGCACCGCTCCGGGTCGATCACGATGGCCGCCAGCCGTCCCAGCCACTGCATGGAGTAGTCCACGCTGCCAGGCGGTTTTGCGGCCCCCCGGCAGTACAGGCCAAACGCCTTATAATCCGCCACGCTTTTGGGCTCGGCGCTGTCCGCAGTGAGCAGATCGCCGGCCGTGACACCCTTCTCCTCCCGGAGGATGCGGGCTGTCTCCTCGTTGCCCTTGCGGTACGCCTCCGCCTCGTCGAAGATGTAGAGGGTCAGACGGGCCGCGTCGTAGTGCATGCAGTTATAGGCCCAGGGATCCGGGTAGTAGCCCCAGTCAACCCCCCGGTAGAGCCGGTCAAAGCGGCCCAGTTCCTCGTCGGTGATGGTGCGCAGCTGCACGTTCTCGAACACGTTGGCCCCGCCGCCGGTGACCTCCCCCAGATACTCGTTCCGGTAGGCCATGGGGTGGAGCTTCTGCAGGTGCTCGGCGTCCGCGATAAATCGGGGGCCCAGCCACTCCGGCGGCGTCTCCAGGTAGGTGCTGTGGTGCTGCACCTGGCCCGGCTTGCGCTCCCTGGCGTACTGGTTGGCCCAGTTGGCCGCGCTGGCCGGCGGGTTGAAGCTCTTGAACGTGATGGCGATGGGGCCACCGCGGAGCAGGGACTGCTCCACGCTGCGCACCTCCTCCGGCCCGCGGAACTGATCCAACTCCTCGAAGTGGACATATGCCACATAGCCGAAGGGCAGCTTGATGGATTTCAGGTTGCCCGGGTCGTCCAGGCCGAAAAACATGATCTTCTGCCCCGTGGGCAGATAGGTCAGCTCCATGGGTGAGACTGTGGCCTTCCACTTGCCGGCCACGCCCAGCGCCCCCGCCGCCCAGATGTACTGGTTATAGACCGTGCGCCGCAGGGTGTTCTCCTTCCGGCGGAGCACCACCGCGTGGGTGTCCGGGTGGCGCATCATCTGAAGCTCAATCTCCTCGGAGATATACGAGGACTTGGCCCCGCCTCGGCCGCCCTTACACAGCGCCTCGGTGACCTCCCCGGCCCGGATGCGGCGGTGCAGGTCGAAGAAGGCCGGCGGCATGACTTGGGACAGCTTACACGTCGTCGACAATGGTCACGCCCCCCTGCACCTCGTCCCCATCCCGCTCGAACATACCCAGGGGCTTGCCCAGCAGCTCCATGGCCTTCAGCGCGCCCTTGGAATCAAAGACATATTCCCCGGACTCCACCCACTCCCGAAGATTGGAATCATACTTCATCACCGGCTCGGCCGTCATGCACCGGCGGTAGATATCCATCACGTTCAGCCTAATGGTCTCCCGGCTGATCCCCAGCTGGCGGCACAACTCAGTCGCGCGCGCACGCCTGTACGCGGAAATCTTAGCCGACCTTAGCAGTTTGCTGGCCTGCACGGCCGCAGATGCGTTTTTCTTCCCGGCGGCGTACCCGGCCCGGATGGCGGCCTGGGTGCCGTTGCCGTCCCTGTCGTACTCCTCCACGAACATCCGTTCTTTCCGGGTCAGCAGCTTCTCCAGCTCCTCCAGGCCCATATTTTCATACTCGGCCATGCCGCCCTCCTTCCGCAGATACGGCTTTACAAGATAATGCTAACCCCTAAAAGTCGCTTTATCATGGTCAAAAGCGAGAATCCGATTCTCGCACCACCCGGCCGTCCCGGCGCCGCGCCGAGCGGCTGGCCAGGCTGTAAATCGTCTCCACCTTCACCCCCAGGGTGCGGGCGCACTCTCTGGCCGTGCCAAAGGCCGCCACGTTCCCGTGGCGGTCATAGACCGTATAGTCCCGCAGCCTTCTGGGGCTTGCATCCCGGTGGGCAGGAAGTCCCAGCTTTAGCCGGCGCCAGTAGTACACCATGCCAACCTTCAGGCCCAGCTCGTCGGCAATCTGGCGGTCGTTCCACCCCTCCGCGTTACGGGCCCGCAGCCTCCTGAGCTGGAGCGTCGTCATATGCGCCGCCTCCTCCCGTGCCGCGTGGCGTTGTCCTCCATGGGCATCACCCACCGTATGTACGAGGCCGAGAATCCGGTATCTCCGTCCTCCCGCAGCTCCCGCTCGACAACGCGGGCCTCTTGCGGTATCTTCACCGCCCCGGCCCGCTTGACCGGGATCGGGGTGGAATACCTGGGCTGCCGGATGCCCTGGGAGTGAGACCAAGCCCGCTCCCCGCCGTACCCGGCATTGCGGATCATGTAGCGGGCCACGGCGGTGTAGTCCCCGGTGGCATCCAGGCGGCGATAGCTGAACTCGTCCGGGGGCCAGTGCTTGGCGATCAGCTCCCAGTCCATGGCGTCCATCACCACGTGGTGGTGCAGGCGCACCGGCTGGCCCGTCTTTGCGGACACGCTGGCGGTCACCAGCCACCACTTCAGCTTTTTCCCTGCTGTCTTCTGGTATGCCCGGGCGATCCGCCGGACAAAATTCCTGGCGATGCGCTTTGCGTCCGCCTTGGTGGCGGGCAGGCGTCCGTCGGAGTATTTCAGCGTGAGGAACAGATCCCCGCCCTTGCAGTTGGCATTGAGCTGCCGGGCCATGATCAGCACTGCCTCCTCCTCGTTCCGTTTGAGCTGCTTGGCGGAGGACTTCCCCCTCTTGGCCCCCCGCGGGCATCCCCCGCGTGTCTCCATGAGGACATCACGCACCTCCACGGCACGGCCCGATGTGATCCGATAGCGCATAAGCTGCTTCATCCTGTTCTCCTCCTCTGGCTGGTGCTGGTCGAGATCTTAGCGGTCTAAGGGCCCCGCATAGGAACGCGCGCGCGTCCCGGGGATTTATATATAAGGAGAGGGCCCGGCCCTCTGCGCCGCCCCCGGAGACCGGGGGCAGCGCACAAAGCCATGCCGCAAAGGGCGGGCTCCATCGGCCCGCCCTTGTTTATTTTCCTTTATTTCCCTTTTTCTGAGGCCCGCCCCGGTACTTTTCCACGATTTTCCGTCGCTCCTTCTCGGTCGTCCTGGCCACCAGCTGGCCATAGGATACGCCCCGCCGCCGTGCCTCGATGGTCAGGGCAATCAGCTCCACGTCCGCCATGGTCGTCTCTCCTCTCTGCGGCCCTCCCCACCAGGGCGAGGGCAATCTGTATCTGCGCGCCTATCCCCAGGCGCCTGGGGTCAATGTCCATCCAGCATCGCCTCCACACTGTCAAAGAGCTGGGTGCTGTAAACGCCAGTCCCCTCCCACTGCTCCAGGCGGATCAGCATGGGCACCGCCCACACAGGCCCCGCCCGCTGGGTGCTCACCCGTACCCGCAGCCGGATGGATGGCACCTCCCACTCCAGGGCCATGACCCGCCCCCGGAGCAGGGCCGCCTGCAGCGTCTCCCGCTCCCCGGCGGTGATCAGGCTTGTCCATCTTCTCATGTACCGGGCTCCGCATCTTTTTCAATGATGTGCCCTCTGCACCCGGTCTGATAGTCGAAGTTGTCGCACTCCCCGATAGGAAGCACCCTTCTCCCCATGGCGAGCTGATACCGAAGAAACTCCCTGACCTCCCTTGTCGTTTTGAGGGTGCGCCCATCAACGGTGATGCTCCCAACCAAGTCACTGGCATTCTTGATCCCGCCTTCAATATCCAGGCAAAGGTGGATTTTCCTCATAGCAGCCTTGCCCCTCCCTCACGTTTTCTGCACTGGTTCTTTTGGCACATACCGATGCTTCTCCTTGTCCCACCGGCTGGCCATTTCCCCGCCGCAGGCAATGCAGGCGTGGACGATCTCCGGCTCCTCAATGTTGGTTCGGTATCCCCAGGTCTTTCCGCAGCTGGGGCACGCCATCTCCAGCACCGCCAAGTGCTCCAATTCAGTGACTTGTCCGCACTTCCTGCACACAAGTTCTGTCACGGGCTGTTTAGGATTGAATGCCCGTACTTCTCCACACTTCGGACACTCCAGCATCAGGAATCCGCTGTACCCTGCTCGATGATCCGTTCCTTCCACCATCTTGGGCTGCTCAGGCGGCGATGCTGGCGGTTGAGCCGACGCTTTTGGCTGAGTGCGGCGTTTCACGGCGCGCAGGATGGACTTCACCAGGGCCTCGTCCTCCGGAAGCTCCATCACCCGCTCGGTGTCCCAGCCGCTTTCTACACTTTTGATGATGATCTTCATATCCATCACCCCTACAGGTAATCCATCAACTCTACCTGCACCGGCGGAAGCACCGGGGAAAACAGCTTGTCCAACACATCCGTCCTGACCAGGCGGGACTCACGGTTCATGTCGGACAGGCTGAACGCCCACCCGTTTTCCCCGCATAGCCGGATTCCGCGCAGTTTCCACTTCTTCCCCGGCTCCATGCCCAGCTCCTCCGGCCGGCAGTCTCCTTCCACCAGCCGATCCGGCACCTCGAAGGAGATCGGCAGCGCATCCATGTACTTCCGCTCGAAGAAATCCACCCGCCCCTTTTTGTTGGGACTTCCCATCAGGGTTACTCCGTCTATATTGCAATGCCACACGAAAAGGTCTATCCCAACCAGATACTGCTCTTTGGGGTTGCTGTAACTCCGGTGGTGGGTAAACCTCTCTCCCAGGCGGCAAGGGGCTTCAATCAGCATGATGCCGCCCCCTCCTCCCGGAAGGGCGCCAGCTGCTTGGCCATGGCCTCCAGCAGGGCCCCGCCGGCAGCGGTCAGCTTGGCCCGGCCCTCGGCATCCCCGCCGGCCTTCAGCTTGTGGAGAATGCCCATCATGCGGGAAAAATCCTCCTGGCACGCCTCGAAGTACACCCCGAACTGCGTGATCTCCTTATTTCCGGATGCCCGCAGCTCCTTCTGGGCCCGCTCCAGCGCCTCCCGGGCCTGTTTCAGCTCCTCCCTGGCTGCCTTCTGTGCCTCCATGGCGTCCTTCCGCTCCTGGCGGGCCTCCTTCAGCTTCCGATCCATCTCCTGGTGCTGGTTCAAGAGGTCGGTCTGCTGCTTCCTGGCGGCCGCCAACTCCGCCTCCAGGGCCTCCACCCGGGTACGGGCGTCTGCCGCCGCCTCCCGGCGGGCCTGCTCCAGTTCCTCCTCCTCGGCGTGCTGCACGGCCACCTCCACCGGACGGCTGCGCAGCTCCTCCAGTTCCCTGGAGAGCTGGGCCACCCGCTCGTTGGCCAGGGCCATGTCCTGGGAGATCTTCTCCCGGGCCTGCTCGGCGGCCTCCCGCTCGGCCCGATCTTCCTCGGCCCGGCGGAGGGCCTCGTCCCGCTCCTTAATGGCGGCCTCCAGCTCCCGGGTGCTCATGTCCTCCACATGGTGCTCCTCCACAAAGGTCTCCCGCTCGTCGGCAGGCAGGGCCAGGAGCCGCAAAGCCTTGGTATAGCTCAAATTCCCAAGCGATTGGGAATTTGCCTCCGGCCCGAATATGGACTGCTGGGCCGCTCCATATTCCTCAAAAATGCGCATCAGGTTGTTGGCGGTGGACTGAGAATAGCCCACCTGCTCCTTGATGTATGTCCCCCACTGCCCATGTGGCAGCATGGCCTTCACCTCCACCAGCCGGCGGCCGATCTCGATGGCATAGCCAAGGAGCAGCTGCTGGGCCTGTCGCTGCAGGGTCTGGATCTCCAGCGTAACGGCCTCCACTGTCCGCGCCGGCTGGCTGCTCGTGGTGCTCAATTCACTCATGCGGCGGTTACCTCCTTCTGTTTTGATTCCGGCACAACCGGCCGGCCTTTGGCGTCACGGGGGGCGCCAGCCCGTATCCAGGCCAGCCATACCGCCTCGAACTCCTCCACCTCTTTTGTCCTGGCGCAGTTGCGCCGCCCGCGGTTCTGGCGCACCGTCAGCTTTCCCTCGTCCAGCTCCAGGGTGTAGTAGGACTTCTTGGGTTCTTTTGCCCGGCGGACAAAGAAGATTGCCGTCTTTCCGTTGGCGTGATCCTTGGCATAGGTTCCCACACAGTGCTTCAAGGCGTCCCCCTCCTCCACCAGCTCCCTCTGGCTGGCGGCCGGCCGGATCAGCAGCCCCCTCCATTGGAAGGCATATCTGGCCAGCTGCTTCCGCCGGATGCGGAACTTGACGGCTGCCTCCTGGGCTTCAAACTGTGCTGCCGCGGCCGACATACGGTCGTGGGCCTCCAGCAGATTTTCCGGCCAGCGGACGGCCGGATCCCTCAGATCCCGGCCCACCAGCTCCGCCATGCGCCAGTAGTCCAGCAGGATGGAGACGTCGATCACGCCGTTGGGATCTGGATCCTCGTCCTCCGGCTCCACCCCCGCCCGCTCGATCTGGCGGAGCAGATACCGCAGGCTCTTGCCCACCGGCCCCCGGCCCACCAGATCCAGCACGTCCTCCTCACCCAGGCAAAAGGCGTGGACGATGTCCGCGTCGGTGAGGGTTTCTCCGGCGGCCTTTGCCCGGGTGAACAGCCGCCAGAGCAGGGCGCCCCAGCCCCGACCCCGTGCCATGGCCAGCTCGTCCCTGGTCAGACCCAGCATCTGGGCCGGCCTGGTCTCCGACCATCTGATTTCCGGCAGCTCCAGCTCCCCCCGCTTGTTCTTCTCCCAGTCCGGCCCGGCCGCCCGCTCGGCGATCAGCTCGTCCAGCACGTCAGGCAGGCCGTGGAGCAGGAGGCTCTCCGCATTTGGGTGCTGCTGGCACAGCCGCAGCCATGCCACCGGATACCGGGCAGCGTGTCGGCGGGGTGCTTCCATGTACCTGTCCAGCTTGCAATGGGGGAGGCAGCTGTCGGCCACCAGCTCCGGCGTCAGACCGAAGATCCCAGTCTCAGCGCCCCACCGCTCCGTCCAATCCTTTGGCTGTCGCCACGAGCTGGTATACTGCACGAAGTATCCCGCGGTGCCGCTATAGGAGTTGACCCAGCCCATCAACTGGGCGCAGTCGTCGGCGCTGAACACGTAGGCTTCCGCCGGGATGGCCACCAGCTGCCGCTCGGCCGCCGCCGTGACCCGCCGCTGAACAACCCAGCCGGTCAGCGCCAGCAGGCGGTCTTTTCCCACCACCGCCGCGCTCATGACGCTGGCCTCCGCCGCCACAAACCACCCCTTCTTCCGCACGTCTGACTTCTTGCGGACAACGACCGGCTCACCGCACCAGGGGCAGGTGGTCTTATCCCCATCGGCGCACACCTCGCCGCCCTCTCCCTCTGCCCAGGTGCCCGGATGGACAAAACCCCACTCGCCGCGTCCGTCCTGCCCGCGCCACAGCAGGCCGCTCTCCTTACAGGCCGAGCAGGTGGCCCGGATGGCCCGCACCTTCCGGTTCCCCGCCCACTCGTCCAGTATGGCCTCCAGGCTCCAGTCCTGGGCCCATTCCGTCTCGATCAGCAAGCCGTCTTGATCCAGCTCTTTGTGGCGCTCCGCCGCCCACTCCAGCAGCCCCTCCGGCGGGTTGCGGGGCACCAGCTTCCTCACGTCCTTCATGCGCTCACCCCAGGAAATCCATAAGATCCAGGAAGCCCCCGGTCTTTTCCTCCGGAGCGTTCGCACTGGCCTGTGTACCGTTCTCTATGGTGGGCAGTCCATAGAACTCCCGGAGAATCCGGTCTGCTTCATCCGGCGGTACAAAGGAGAAATTTCCGGTCTTGTGGGCGTCCGCGTATGCCTTGATTTTCTTCTCGGCCTCCACGATGGACATGGACTCCCTGTCCAGATCCTGGAGTATCAGCTCGGCGCTGGCCGGCTCATGACGGCAGATGTCCATCAGCTGCCGAGCCACCCACCACGGGGCGGTGCCCTCTTTTACTTTCTCCTGCTGCTCCTGCAGTCGGCGCACCGCCTCCTCCTGTTGGCTGTTCATCCATTCCCCTCCTCCCTGTATTTTTTCAGCGCCCGGGCCACGGTGCGCTTGCTGACGCCCAGGCGGGCGGCGATGGCCTTGTAGCTCAGGCCCTCCGCCGCCAGTCGGGCCGCCTCCCGCTCGTCGATGCGGGTATACCCCCGCTGGGGGGCGGGGCGGCGCCCCTGCCGGGCCCGCTCCTGGTCGGCGTCACTCCGGCAAAGGCCGTAACACAATTCCGCCGGCACCGTGCAGGTCTTGCATCGGCGCACATTCTCCGGCTTGTCCCGGAGCGCCCGGGCGCGGGGTTCTCCTGGTTCCTCCGCCCGGCCCGGCCGCACCATCCCCCGCAGGCCGTAGGGGTCTGATCTCGATACAATCACGGCCCTACCCCCGCATACCGGCCCGGCGGTCTGCCCTTGGCAGCTCCGCCATCTGCCGGCGGTGGATCTCGTCCGCCCGGAGGCAGTCCGGGCACTTGCCCGCCGCCTGGCCCGGCTTCCCGAACTCCTTCCCGCACCTGGAGCACCTTGGCCGGGCGGCCTTCCCGCCCCGGCGGACGGTGCAGTATCCGGCAATATGCCCCCAATCGTCTGCTACACCCCAGCGGCGGGCCGCCTCCACGGTGGCGCTGTCCGGCCCGATGCTGGGCACGATCACGGTGGGAAAATCGGGGTGGGACACCTCAAACAGGTACAGCACCGGCTCGCTCATAAGCTCACCCCCCCCGTC
>ERZ780218.1138-NODE-1138-length-18854-cov-4.839034_pt1 | contig 18854 bp, 17 predicted proteins | sample MGYA00510975_ERZ780218 | MGnify/ENA primary metagenome ERZ780218 (study PRJEB29588, sample SAMEA2152063) | human gut metagenome | biome: human gut; feature: human-associated habitat; material: faeces | place: Denmark | collected 2008/2010 ... | reverse complement strand
TGTATGGTTTCAAAATCACGTTTTAAAAATTATATATTTATCGGTTTGGTCGGTACTTTTGCATTTGCCTTTTTAATTATATCAGCCATAATATCAGCCCTCCAATTCTTTCAGCGCTTGTGTAAGCTCGCCTACTGCCTGTTCATACTGTTCTGCATTAGGTGCGGCACCGTGCCAGGAAACATTGTTCTCCATAAACGAAACACCTTTGCCTTTTACGCTTGTCTGAATAATCGCAACCGGCTGCCCTGCAATTTTTTCAGCTTCGTTAAACGCCCTTTCTATATCGTCAAAATCGTGAGCGTTCATTTTTATGGTGTGCCAGCCGAAAGCTTCAAATTTCTCGGCGATCGGATATGGCGACATAACGTCCTGAATCTTTCCGTCTATCTGAAGACCGTTGTTATCAACTATAGCTACAAGGTTATCCAGATTATAGTGAGCAGCAAACATAGCCGCCTCCCAGACTTGACCTTCCTGTATTTCGCCGTCTCCCAGAATAGTATAGACCTTATAGGTGTTTCCCGAAATTTTACCTGAAAGCGCCATTCCGCAGGCAGCGGATATACCCTGACCCAATGAACCCGACGACATATCCACTCCGGGGATATGGATACACGGATGTCCCTGAAGCAAAGCACCGATATGACGAAGGTTCTTAAGCTCTGAACTGTCAAAAAAGCCTTTCAAAGCAAGAACGGAATACAAGGCCGGAGCAGTGTGACCCTTCGAAAGCACAAGTCTGTCCCGCTCAGGCTCTTCAGGCTTGTCCGGATAGACATTCATCTTTGCAAAGTAAAGATAAGTAAGCAGATCCGCTATTGAAAGAGAACCGCCCGGATGACCCGATTTAGCGTTGAATACACCCTCAAGAATTCCGAGACGAACCTTACAGGCGTTGATTTCAAGCTGTTTTTTAATAGTAGCGTCCATACGATAAACCTCCATATATATTATTTTAACTGAGTCGATATGTAATCTATTACCTCGGCGACAGCGTCTTCTTCGCACGAAACGTCAAGAACGATATCTGCGGCAGCCTTCACGTCTTTCGACGAATTAGAGGGACACACGCCCACATCGGCATATCTGATCATTTCAATATCATTGTTGAAATCTCCTACCGCTACAAAAGTATAATCCTCCATACCGCATATTTTTCTCATATGTTCAAGCGCCGAGCCTTTGGAAATATTCTGCGGAAGCATTTCATAATATTGTGGAGCCGATATAACAAAATCAACATCGTTAAAACCGCTTTTTTCAGTATAATCAATAAGATTGCCTAATTTATCGGGAATGTTTGTAAATAACACCTTGTACCAATTATCCGGGATATTATCCACATTGCATAGAATAGGATCAACTTTGCAGATCTCACAATGTTTCCATTCCATCTCAGACATTTGAGGAACATAAACTCCGTCAAGCAGCAAAACTTCACATCCGACATCGGGATTGTCTTTCAGAATTTTTCGTGTAAAGTCTCTTGCCTTTTCAGGTAAATAAACATCATATATCTGCTTTTTCTTTTGAATATCATATACCATGCCGCCATTACACATTATAATAGGACAATTTACTGTAAAATCGTTGAAATACTGCTGAGAAGCCTGAAGCGACCGTCCTGTTGCAATTGAAAACTTTCCCCCAGCCTTTTGAAAATGTTCTACCGCCTGTAGATTTTTAAAACTGGGTTTTTTACTTGCAGGAAGAAAAGTTCCGTCCATATCTGTAATAAGCAATACCTTTTTTATATCCTCAAACATAAAGATAAACCTCTCTTATGCCTTTAATTTTTTCAACACATCTAAAAAATAATCCGGCAGTTCACTGTCAAATTCCATATACTCTTTTGTCGACGGATGGATAAAGCCTATTTTTTTAGCATGAAGGCACTGACCATCCAGTCCTTTAAAAGGTTTTCCATATACGCTGTCGCCTAAAACAGGATGACCTATGTAAGCGGAATGAACTCTTATCTGATGAGTTCTGCCGGTTTCAAGACGAAATTTAAGCATTGAATACTGACCGAATTCCTCTATGACCTCATAGTGAGTAACAGCGCGCTTTGAATTTTGTTGGGTAACGCACATTTTTTTTCGGTCATATTTGCTTCTGCCTATCGGCGCGTCCACCGTTCCGGAAGGCTCTTTAAATCTTCCGCAGTTTACTGCTCTATATTCCCTTGTAAAGCTATGAAGCTTTATCTGTTCTGCCAGTATATTATGAGCCGCGTCGTTTTTTGCAATTATAAGCAATCCGCTTGTCAACTTATCTATACGGTGAACGATACCCGGTCTGATGACCCCGTTTATGCCGGACAGCCTTCCCTTACAATGGTAAAGCAACGCATTAACAAGAGTTCCGTCGGGATTTCCTGCGGCGGGATGAACTACCATTCCTTTAGGCTTGTTGACCACCAGCAGATCGTCGTCCTCATAAACTATATCTATAGGAATATTCTGCGGTTTAGCTTCCAGCGGTTCGGGTTCGGGGATAATTACAACTACATGATCCGAATTTTTAAGCTTATAATTCTTGTTTACAGGTTTTTCATTGACGAAAACACTGTTATTTTCAATAAGCTTCTGAAGTCCTGAACGTGTTAATCCCATTTCATGACCGCACAGCCATTTATCAATTCTGTTTCCCTCATCATCCTGTTTAATATGAAACTCAAGCTTGTTCATCGTTATCTGCCTTTTCGGTTTCCGATTCCGAAGATTTATTTTTTTGACCCTTTCCTTCTATAAAAATTATATAAATGCAAAATAAAGCAGCGCCGATCACAACACATATATCTGCAAAATTAAAAATCGGAAAATCAACCGGCTCAAATAAAATGTAATCAACAACTTCCTTGATTCGTATTCTGTCGATCAGGTTTCCTATCCCGCCTGCAATAATAAGCGACAATGACACCAGCTGCAGCTTACTGCCGCTGCGTTTTCTGTACATATACACAAGTGCAGCAATAATAACAGCAACAGGTACTCCTATCAGAAACCATGTCTTACCCGACATCATGCTCCATGCCGCTCCGTCGTTGGTTATGTGAGTTAAGCTGAAAATGTCATGTGAACCGAATTTTATCACCTTGATTATTTCACCTATCTCAATATTTTTTACAACAGCAAATTTGATCAGCTGATCTATTGCGGTCAAAACAGCAATTATAACAAGCGAAATAATAAACATTTTTCCTCATTTCCCCGCCTAACTCAAAGCGGTAAATATTAAAGCTTATATCTGGTTGTTAAATACCCAAAAGGCTCTGCAGTTACAGAGCCTTGGAGCAGAATTATTCTACAACATTACAGCATCTTTCACAAAGAGTAGGATGCTCTGCATTTTTTCCGACATAATCTGAATAAACCCAGCATCTCTCACATTTTCCGCCTCCGGCTTTTGAAACGGTAAAGGAAACGCCTTCAAGATCACCATTATATTCGCCGCTATCAACGCCTTCAAATACTTCAACCTTTGATACAATCATCAATGCAGGCAACTCTTCCTTAATAGCGCATATATCCGAATAAAGCTCCCCGTCTGCAAAAATATGAACATCAGCTTCCAGTGAGGCTCCGATAACCTTATCGGCACGTTTGATTTCAAGCGCTTTCTTAGCGTCCTCACGAATTGCAGCAATAAGATTCCATTTCTTTGAAAATTCAGCAGTGGGGGTAAGACCGCTTTTCTTCGGCATATCGTTAAGGAAAATACTCTCAGCATTGTCTTCTGACGAATGAGGCATATAAGACCATATCTCATCTGCAGTAAACGAAAGAATCGGAGCAACAAGCCTTGCAATTGCAGAAAGAATCCTGTAAATCACAGTCTGTGCCGCACGCCTTTCCACAGAATCGGGTCTTTCACAGTAAAGCCTGTCCTTAAGAATATCAAGATAAAAATTAGACATATCAATAACGCAGAAATTATGAATTGCATGAAATACTATATGATAATCAAACGCTTCATACGCTGTGTTAACCTTATCAATAAGCTCATCAAGCTTAAGCAAAGCCCATTTGTCAATTTCGTACAGTTTATCGTCCGAAACGCCGTCTCTGTCAATATCAAATCCTCCTTGATTGGAGAGATTTCCTAAAATAAATCTAGCAGTATTGCGTATTTTTTTATATGCGTCGGAAAGCTGGCCAAGAATATCTTTGGAAATTCTGATATCGGAGTGATAATCGGAAGAAGCGACCCAAAGTCTCAGAATATCAGCCCCGTATTTATCTGTGATTTCCGCGGGCTCAATACCATTTCCAAGAGATTTGTGCATTGTCTTGCCCTGACCGTCTACGACCCAGCCATGAGTGCAGACGCTTTTATAGGGAGCGTGACCGTTGCAGACAACGGATGTAAGAAGCGATGACTGAAACCATCCTCTGTACTGATCGGCGCCTTCAAGGTACAGATCAGCGGGCGAACGCAGATTATCACGCTCTTCAAGCACAGCGGCATGAGTAACTCCGCTGTCAAACCACACGTCCATTATATCCATTTCTTTTGTGAAGCTGCCGCAGCCGCATTCACATCTAACATTCTCAGGAATAATTTCCGTTAAATCGTGAGTATACCATGCGTCAGAGCCTTCTTTTCTGAAAAGTTCAGAAATAGCATTTATTGTTTCCTCCGTTACTACGGGCTTTCCGCAGTCATTGCAATAAATGATCGGAATAGGAACGCCCCACGTTCTCTGACGTGAAATACACCAGTCAGAACGGTCACGAACCATTCCCTTGATTCGTTCCTCGCCCCATCCTGGAATCCAGTTAACTTCTTCTATAGCTTTAACAGCCTCGTCCTTGAAATCGTTTATTGAACAGAACCACTGCTCGGTAGCTCTGAACAGAATGGGCGACTTGCATCTCCAGCAATGCGGATACTGGTGAACGATTCTTTCGGTAGCAAACATTGCCCCGGTTTCAACCAGATGCTTTCCGATTGCCTTATTGGCTTCGTCGGTAGTAAGCCCCTCAAACATACCGGAATCCTTAGTAAGAACGCCCTTGCCGTCAACTCCTACAACAATGCCTACATCGTCGTAATTCTTGCATACCTCAAAGTCGTCAACACCGTATCCCGGAGCAGTATGAACACACCCCGTACCGCTTTCAAGAGTTACATGAGAGCCAACAATTATCGGCGAAGGTCTGCCCATAAATGGATGCTCCGTCTTGCAGCCTTCAAGCTGAGCTCCTGTAAATCTGCCAACAGTTTCATATTCGGTTATACCTGCTTTTGCCATAACCTCCGGAACCAGATATTCAGCCATAACATAGTTTTCGCCGTTAGCCTTTACAATGCAGTAATCATATTCAGGTCCGAGACATATAGCCATATTTCCGGGCAGCGTCCAGGTAGTTGTTGTCCAGATAACAAAATAGGTTTTGTCAAGATCAATGCCGAGAGCTGTAAACATACCCTTATCGTCAGTCACCTTGAATTTCACATATATAGAGAAGCATGGATCATCCGAATACTCAATCTCGGCCTCAGCAAGCGCCGTCTGACATTCAGGACACCAGTAAACAGGTTTTAATCCTTTATAGATATAGCCCTTTTTAGCCATTTCACCGAATATCTTTACCTGACGAGCCTCAAATTCCGGCTTTAACGTAAGGTAAGGATCGTCGAAATCTCCAAGAACGCCCAGTCTTTTAAACTGATTTTTCTGGTTTTCTACAAATGAAAGCGCAAAATCCTTACAATGCTTTCTCAGCTCGATAGGGGGAATAGCTCCGTTTTCAACGCCGATAGCCTTCATAGCTTTAAGTTCTATAGGCAGACCGTGCGTATCCCAACCGGGCACATATGGCGAGCAGTATCCGCTCATATTTTTATACTTAACGATTATATCCTTAAGCACTTTGTTTAAAGCAGTGCCAAGATGAATATCGCCGTTTGCGTATGGAGGTCCGTCATGAAGAATATATGAAGGCTTGCCCTTGTTTTTCTCTATCATCTTATAATAGAGCCTTTCTTCATCCCATTTTTTCAAAGCGTCAGGCTCTCTCTTCGGCAGATTTCCCCTCATAGGAAAATCAGTTTCCGGAAGATTAAGCGTTTTGTTATAATCCTGTGGCATTTGACTTCTCCTAACAATTACTTATTTTTGCCGAATCTGAGATCGGCGAAATTTTCCTTTGGAATAACCGGCTCAAAAGAACCCGTATTTAAAACCTTTTCCAGCTGCTCATCTTTAGCGGAGGACTCTGCTGCACTTTTTTCTTCAACTTTCTCTGCCTGAACAGGCTCTTCAACCGGATCAGCAGCTTCTTCTGTCGATTTCTCAGAAGTCACTTCCGGAATTTCCATTATCAGATGCAGCTGCTTATTATAAAGCTCCACCAGACTGGCTTTAAAATATGTAACCTCAGACTTTAAGGATTCATACTTTGATTTTTCCTCTTCAAGCTGATTTCTTATTTCTGTAATTTTCTTTTCTGTTATCTCAGTGTTCTCCTTGATAAGCTGAGCGCACTTTTCCTTATGTTCTCTGATAATGCGCTCGCATTCGGAAGCGCTTTGCTCAGCAAGACGAACCTGCTCGGTCTTGGCGGATTCAATCATATCCCTTGCTTTGGCTTTAGCGTCGTTAACCGTCTTGCTGGCCTCCTTCTGAGCATTAATCATAGCATCCTTTATTGCGTCTTCATCTGCTCTGTATTCGTTTATTTTTTCGACCAGTTTAATTATCTTAGCTTCGCTGTCATCGTTAGCGGACAATGCAGCTGCGTAATCCTTTGCAATTTCTGCAAGAAAAGCGCTGACCTCATCCGGGTCATAGCCGTTTCTGACCGTATCAAATGTTTTGTTTTTTATATCATTTGCTTTTAACATAATAATGCCTCCTAAACATATTTTGTCAATGTTATATGAATACGCTGCTTCTTTGAAACTCCGCCCACGCGTTCAAGTCTAAATTTGCCATAGCCTCTGACGGAGAATTTATCTCCCTCTTTCAACTGGCAACTTGGCGTAGTAACATGAACATAGTTAACGTCTGCACCAAGCGAAGAAATCAAGCTGCTGGCCTTTTCCCGTGAAATACGCAAAGCAAGACCGATGATGCAATCAAGCCGGACCGATGCAACAGTTCCTTTTAACTCTTCAAAATTCTGTACAGGAATTATGTCTGCATCAAATCCTTTATCCGCTTTAACACCTACCCTGCCGATCTTATTTAAATTCTGCAAAACATACTCAGAAACGGTTTCATACAGAAAAACCGCAGACTTTCCCTCTGAAACAATTATATCTCCGACAGCTTCCCTGGATACTTTAAGGCTCATAACCGCGCCCAGAAAATCTCTGTGCGTAAGGCAGTCGCTTTTTCTGTAATTAAAAGTGATAGGAACTATTGGAAAACATTCCTGCTTTTTATCGCCGTAGGGCGGAAAAAAACCTAACACCTTCCGCTGTGCGCCTTCGTAGCCTCCAAAAGCACAGTAACCGTCAAATTTGACGGACTTCAGTACTGTTTCGCAAAGCGAAAGCTGACGCTCGTCAAGAAAAAACGAGTATTTTGTCTGATATTTATTTTCCGCACAATAAGCCCACTGTGCGGTTCTGTTAAGCATAATCCTATCTTCGCTGCTTATATTTCCAAGAAACGACAGATCAAGAAGCTTCATTTAGAAGCTGTAACCGTTGTTCTCCAGTTCGCTCATCAGATCAACACCGGAGAATCCTACGTTTTTAGGCATAATTGCAAACGTCTTCTGTGCCATCATTTTGATATCCGCCTGATTTGCATAAGCTACACCGGAAAGAAAATCAAGAATGCGCTTTGCATCTTCGCTCTTGACAGTTTCAAGATTCAGCAAAACTGTTTTCTGATCGTTGATGTCGTCTCCGATAGATTTTACTTCGGAAAAATCGTTAGGTCTTGCCAGGACGATCTGCAAAGTAGTAGTCGCTGCGATTTTTACCTCTCGATTGGGATTTTTGTCAGCTTCGTCGTAATCCTTTTTATTTTCATAGATTGACTGATATTCCTCTTCCTGTTCAATCTCGTCTTCACCTAAAAAAATGCTTTTGAAACCCTGTAATACGCTCATTGCCTTAAACCTCCAAATATTTTCTTGCTCCAAAGAGCTTGGTTCCTATTCTTACTAAATTCGACCCGTATTTAATGGCCGTTTCGTAATCTCCGGACATTCCCATAGATAGAATATCCATAGAAACTCCCGGAAAACACTTTTCCTTTACACCAAGAAAAAGCATATTCATTTTGTCAAATATCTCATCGCCGGAACCGATAGGCGGAATAGCCATCAATCCCTTGATCGAAATGTTCTTCATTGCGGAAATTTCCTCGATAAGCGGATAAAGCCTATCGGCCGGAACACCGCTTTTAGATTTCTCTTCGCCTATATTCACTTCGATCAGAATGTCCATAGTCTTTTTGTTTTTTTCTGCCAGCCTGTTTATCTCATTCGCCAGCTTAATGCTGTCAACAGACTGAATCATATCAACATCGTTAATGATGTATTTTACTTTATTTGTCTGTAAATGACCTATCATATGCACCCGAGCTGATTTATCATAGCTGTCTTTTTTTGAAAGATATTCCTGAACCCGGTTTTCTCCCAATAAATCAATTCCAAGAGATACAGCAAAATTAACCTTTTCCGGAGGGACGGTTTTGGTAACCGCCATAATCTTTACATCACCGCTGCCGTATTTTGCAGCCGCATTGCCTACATTGTAGCATATCTCCTTGTAGTTTTCAAGAATATACTGAAACTCAGGAGGATTCATTAATCTCTGACACATCTTTATTAGAAACCACCTCCAGAAGAATCTGATCATAAAGCAGCAAATACTCCTCATCGGAAGTATTTTCAGAAATCACGAAATCGTCGCCCTCATAAATAACGTCAATTTTCTTAAACGTGATTTCATTGCCCAGAATAACGTAAACTCCCTTCTGCTCACCCTGAAATCGAATAGCTTTTCTGGGAACCTTAATGCCATGATACTCTTCAAAGATCAACTCGACCGACTGTACTCTTGACTGAACAAGAGTTTCGTCAAGCCTGTCACATGACAATACTATAATAGATTTTCCATCTTCCTCGGCTTGTCTGACTGATTCAACGGTAACGTCGTAAACATTATTGGAAGTGCTGAACATGATCTGAAGCGTATCGCCTTCAATTATTCGCTTATCGCTTTCCACTACCCCGACAATACTGCATGAGTAATCGTCAAACATTTTACCGATCGCATTTTCAGGAGAACCGCTTTCATCTGAGCTTGCGTTATTAATAACATCCTCAATTTCCTGCTGAGTAATCGAGCTTAAAGACTCTACAGACAGACTGTCCTCATATCCGTCGCAGTAGGAAACAAAATATCCCGTTTCCGGAGCGTTAATCACATCAGGAGTTCCAGCCTGAGCTTCAAGCTGCGAAGCAGTACTTTCAAGCTGTGAAATTTTTGAATCATAGTTTTTTGAGATATCAGTTATGATGTTATATATATTTATCACAACGCTCATATCGCTCTTTAATTTCACGGCCGACTCAAAATCTCTTTCCTGGGAATAGGTCAACAACTGCCTGTATTGGTCGTCGATTTTGGATTTCAGGGTTTCCTGCTGCACGTAATTAGTAGTACCAGGGTTCTGTGCTCTCTCAAGATCGTCAATACGGCTATTGAGCTTTTCAGCCTTATGTTTTGCCGCTATAGCGTCCTCGGACGAATAAACCTCAGCTATAGGATTATCCACAGAAACCTTGCTGCCGTCGGCGTAAAGATAATCCAGAACTCCTTCGCCATCGTAAGTGACAATTGTCTCGTCACGCACAATAACACCCTGAAACGGAATATTTTCACTTATATCGCACAGAACTGCTTCTTCTGTATCATGCTTATCGTTAAGCCTGGTATATATCTGCGAGCCTACCATAGTAAGCATCAGCACGGACAAAAGACCTACAAGAATTTTTGTAGTGACTGATTTCATTAAAAATCACCTTTTAGTTATCGTCCTGCTGATTAGCCGCATCAAGCACATTTATCGGACGACTGGGAACTATTGTGGAAATAGCATGCTTGTAAACGACATACTGCTTTCCCTCGCAGTCAAGAATAACAATATAGCTGTCAAAACCCTTTACCATACCTTTGAACTGATATCCGTTCATAAGAAAAATAGTTACAGCCAATCTTTCTTTTCTTGCCTGATTAAGAAAAATGTCCTGCAAATTTAAATTTTTGTTCATAACAATTACACTCCTTAACATTTTTACACAACAACTGATGATAAAATATTATATCAACTTTTATTATAACACATAATTTCTGATTTGGCTATAATATTTTGCACATTTTCAAGAAAATTTTTATATTCTCCAAATTTGTCGGCCATAATCCATTGAATTCCGTCAACTCGTCTAAACCATGTAAGCTGACGTTTGGCATATCGCCTGGTTTCCTGCTTTATTTTGTCAATACATTCGGAAAGCTCCGATTTATTTTCTAAATAAGGAATAAGCTCCTTATACCCGATCGCCTGACAAGCGGTAGCGGGTCTGCGGCTGACGTAAAAGTCTCTGGCTTCTTCTATAAGACCGTTTTTTATCATAACGTCAACCCTTTGATTTATCCGCTCATACAATACTTGTCGGTCCTCAAATCCTATACCTATAATACAGGTTTTATACGGAGATTCACCCATTTTGCTATTGGCCTTATGAACAGACAATTTTACACCGGTAATCTCATATACCTCCAAAGCCCTGATAACTCTTGTAAGATTGTTTTCGTGAGTATTTAAAGCGGTTTCCTCGTCAACGCTTCTGAGCCTTTCCCACAATGCATGCTTTCCAAACTGTTGTGCTTCTTTCTCAAGCCGGCTTCTTATTTCCGGCTTTCCTGCGGTGTCGTCAAACTTTACATTATCTATCAGGGAACTGATATACAGTCCGGTCCCCCCGCACACAACAGGTATTTTTCCTCTTGAATATATGTCCTTCACCGCTTGCTGTGCCAGCCTGACATAATCCGCTACGCTGAACGATTCTTCCGGCTCAAGAAAATCAATTAAATGATGAGGAATACCCTGCATTTCCCCGGCGTCAGGCTTGGCTGTGGCAATACTCATACCCTTATATATCTGCATCGAATCCGCAGATACCACTTCTCCGCCGTAAAGCTTTGATATTTCAACGGCGAGCTTTGTTTTGCCTGACGCCGTAGGACCGGCTATAACTATTAAAGGTATTTTATTTTCCGTACCGCTCACCTCAGCTTTTAAACTATTCTTTTGAATTGCTTCTCTATATCCTTTTTTGAAAGCTTTATCATTACCGGTCTGCCATGAGGACAATACTTTATATCGTCCCGTCCGTATATTGAGTTTACAAGCGCCTGAAGCTCCACCATACTGGATTCGTCATTGGCTTTTATTGCCGCCTTACAGGATATCGAATGATAAAGTTCATCAAAAAGCTCCAGCTGCGGATTAAGCTTGCAGGCTAAAAAATTCTTAGCAAGATCGCTGACAAGCTCAGTCGGATTTTCGTCTCCGATAATAATCGGAACCCCTTTTACAGCAACGGTAGGAGCAACATCGGGCTCAATATCAAATCCAAGCTTTGCGATCTTCTCAATATTGGAAGCCAAAGCATCATACTCGTCATAAGAAAGCAAAACCATGATCGGTTCGATATACATCTGGGTGTCAAGCTGGTTGGCGTCGTTCTTTATTTTTTCAAAAATATATCTTTCATGAGCTGCATGCTTATCAACCAAAAGCATCTCGTCACCCGCCTGAGCGATAATATACGTTTTAAAAAGCTCTCCGATAACTACGGGTCTTATGTCCTCGTCGTCATAATCATCGTCGATCGCTTCACTGCGGTCACTCTTTTTTTCAAAAGAGCTCTTCGATATGTATTTGAAATCCGAAACTTCAATTTCATCAGAAATTTCTGACAATACAGTTTCACTATCGTCTGAGAAATCAAGCATATTGTCGGGCAGTTGAGTATAATTTTCCGGCAGCAAACTAAATTCCGGTCCTTCTTCAAGCGAAGATAAAAACAAATCATCAACCGGCTTTTTATCGTTTTTTAATGGAGAATTATTTACCGGAGGTACAACTGTAACGGATTTCTCAGTAATGTCGTCCGGATATCTCTTTAACGAATCAGCGTATAAATCAACGGCGGATTCCGTGTTTTCATGCGGAGCGGAAAATTTAAGCTGCATTCCCTGAGATTTTTCAGGCATCCGGTATAATTCGCTGTCTGAAAAATGACGCCTGTCATCGTCAAATTCCATTTTCATAGGCTTATCCTGCTTTTGAAGCGAATCTTTTACCGCAAAGAAAATAGCCTCATGGATAAGTCGTTCGTCAGAAAATCTGACTTCCATTTTTGTAGGATGAACGTTAACATCGATAAAATCAGGTGGAAGATCTATACACAGCACACAAGCCGGAAATTTGCCGGTCATAATGCTGTTTCTATACGCTTCCTCCAGCGCCTCGCAGCAGGCTTTGGATTTAACGTATCTTCCGTTTACAAAAAAATTCTGAAACTTTCTGTTGGGTTTTGAATACAAAGGCTTGACCGTATATCCGTATACTCTGATTCCGTTCCATGAATATTCAACCGGAATTAAAGAGGAGGCGAATTCTCTGCCGAAAACCGAATAAATACCCGAATACAATTTTCCGTCCCCTGCCGTAAGCAGCTCCGTCTTATTGTCGCGGATAAACTTAAAGGATATATCAGGGTGCGACAAAGCTATCTTAGTTACATAATTTGCCACATAATTACCCTCAGAGGTATCTTTTTTCAGAAATTTAAGCCTTGCCGGAACGTTATAGAAAATATCTCTCACCACAAAAGTCGTTCCGTCTGGACAACCGGATTTTTCACAAAGCCTTTCTTCTCCGCCTTCAATAATGTAATGGCAACCATACTCTTCATCAATAGGCTTTGTAAGCACGTCTACCCTGGATACTGCACTGATAGACGCCAGAGCTTCCCCGCGAAATCCGAGAGTCATGATCCTGTCAAGGTCGCTTTTCGTCGAGATTTTGCTGGTTGCGTGCCTTAAAAAAGCCTTTGAGATATCCGCTTCGGCTATACCGCTGCCGTTGTCAGTAACCCTGATGTAGGTTCTTCCTCCGTTTTTTATCTCAACGGTTATAACATTGGCTCCTGCGTCAATTGAATTTTCCAAAAGCTCCTTTATTACCGATGCCGGACGGTCGATGACCTCGCCCGCCGCAATAAGCTCGGAAACCTCTTTGCTTAATACTTTTATTTCAGACATTTTAATTCCTTTTCTATAGACTGCAGTTCATACCTAAATGCTGTTATTTACGCCGCTCGAAAACAATGTCCATATTGAGTCTTGGACGCGCCTTTGGACTTTCATCTGCATATCCTATAGCTAATGCGGCAAACAGACTTTTATCGGTTTTAAGCCATTCACATAATTCATAATACGAAAAATATGTATTACATATCCACAAGCTTCCCAAGCCTAAATCATCGGCAATTAAGGACATATTCTCAATCGCCGCTCCGATAGATTGAGCATTACAAATTTCGTAAACTCTTTCCTCAGGAGTTATAGCTTTGTCAATGCTGATGCCAAATCGATTAATAACAAAAATAATCAAAGGGGCTTGTTTCATTATTCTGAAAGTGTTTTCTGCATCACTGAAATCGTTTGTGCTATTAGGTAGTAAAGGTCTTGCTTTTTCCCTTTCAAGCCCCTTTTCCATGGCTTTCAGCATACTGATTTTGGACTTGCCGGTTACAGCTACAAACTTCCACGGCTGCCGATTTTTTGCCGATGGAGCTAACATACCAGCTTCAATTATTTTTAAAATAACTTCTTCAGAAACCTCATCAGATTTATACTTGCGAATACTTCTTCTGTTTAAGATAGAGTTAATCATTTTAAATCCTCTCTTTACTACACATACCTTAACAAATCCCTTACAAACTCCCTAAGCTCTACGTCGTTCATCTCGTCTATATTGGTTTTTCTCAGTTTGTCTGTCACAATACCCTCGCTGATTTTTTCAAATGAAAGCTGATCAGAGGATACCTGACGAGCTGCAAGACGCGCCTTTTTATTTTCAGCCTCCATCTCCTCCAAAAGCGATTTAGCCCGGTTGATTATCTTATTCGGCAGCCCGGCAAGCTTTGCTACCTCTATTCCATAGCTTTCGTCTACTCCTCCGGGAACGATCTTTCTCAGAAACTTAATATTGTCGCCCTTGCGCTTTACAGCTACCGAAAAGTTCTTAACTCCGTCAAGTTCGTTTTCAAGGCTTATAAGTTCATGATAATGAGTAGCAAAAAGAGTTTTGCAGCCCAATGATTTGGACGTTGTTATATATTCCGACACCGCTTTTGCAATACTTATTCCGTCAAATGTTGAAGTTCCTCTGCCTACCTCGTCAAGAATCACCAGACTGTTTTTGCTAGCATGTTTTACTATATCGGCGACCTCGCTCATTTCAACCATAAAGGTAGACTGACCGGCCGTAAGATCATCGGAAGCGCCGATTCTGGTAAATATCTGATCGACAACGGAGATCTTGGCATGATCCGCCGGCACAAAAGATCCTATCTGCGCCATGAGCGTAATAAGCGCGACCTGACGCATATATGTGGATTTTCCAGACATATTAGGACCGGTTATGACAGCCATACGGTTGCTCGTAAGATCGAGATATGTATCGTTAGGCACAAATACTTCGTCCTTTTGCATAAGTTCCACAACAGGGTGACGTCCGTTTTTTATCTCAATAATTCCGTCAATTGCAATTTCCGGCTTGGTATAATTATTGTTAAGCGCCGCCGCAGCATAGGAACACAAAACGTCAACCGCAGCCACAGCCGACGCAGTTTCCTGAACCATTCTCAGCTGCGTTGCAATAAATTCTCTAAGTTCGGAAAATATCTCCTGCTCAAGGCTTATGACTTTATCGTTTGCTCCGAGAATAGTATTTTCAGCATTTTTCAATTCTTCAGTTATAAAACGCTCACAATTGGCAAGAGTCTGCTTTCTTATGTAATTTTCCGGAATCAGATCATAATATGATTTTGTTACCTCAATGTAATATCCGAATACGCGGTTATATCCGATTTTCAGATTTTTGATACCGGTTTTGTCGCGCTCGCGCGAAGCGATGTTCTCTATAATATCTTTACCGCCGGAAATTATGCCTCTGAGTTCATCAAGCCGATCGTTGAATCCATCCTTGATAACCCCTCCGTCCTTAACGTTTACCGGAGGTTCGTCGACAACAGCATTCTCTATCAGATTAGATACCGATTCAAGAGTGGATATCTGAGAATTGAGCGAAACCAGCAGATTTGATGAAAAACCGTTCAGATGCTCTTTCAGAGCAGGCAGCTTCAGAGCCGTAAGCGACAGCGATTTAAGATCTCTGGGGCTTGCGGTTTTGTACATTACTCTTGTCATCAGTCTTTCAAGATCGTATACGCCTGAAAGCACCTCGGTTATCTCACCCAGTTCAACGGGAGATTTATACAGTTCTTCGACAGCGTTCAGTCTTTCTATAATTCTGGCCGGATTTACAAGAGGCTGCTCCAGATATGACTTAAGCATACGCTTGCCCATAGACGTTTTGGTATTATCGAGCACCCAAAGCAGAGAACCTCTCTTTTCCTTGCTTCTGAGCGTTTCGGTAAGCTCCAGATTTCTTCTTGCGGTAAATCCGATAGTCATTATAGGATCCTTGTCGTGACGTATTATCTGTGAAAAGCGTCCGACAAGAGCTTTCTGAGTTTCGTGAATATATCCGAAAAGTCCGCAGACTGAAAACGCAGAGGTGGAATCCCCGTTAATTCCAAGTTCGTCAAGACTATTTACAGAAAACTGCTTCAAAACCTCGTCAGTATGGATCACAGGGGAGAACTGACTTTCGTCCAGAAGCTGAACCGCGGCATTAAGACGTGTTTTTATAAAATCTCCTATTTCCTTGACAGAAAGAAAAGCGTCGTTTATAAGTATCTCTACCGGTGAGAACCGTGAAAGCTCGTTAATAGTATCGTTTGACATTTCTTTTCCGGAAAACTCAAACAAGTGCACCTCGCCGGTAGAAATATCGGCAAGGCACATTGAACATTCCTTTGATTTTACATAAAGGGAACAAATATAATTGTTAGAGGTTTCGTCAAGCATGCTGCTTTCAATCAGAGTTCCCGGGGTTACTACCCTTATTACCTCTCTCGGAACAAGCCCTTTGCAGGTTGACGGATCGGCAGTCTGTTCGCAGATTGCTACCATATACCCTTTTTCAACAAGCTTTTTCAGATACATATCACAGGCATGATACGGCACCCCGCACATAGGAGCGCGTTCCTCAAGTCCGCAGTCGCGTCCGGTAAGAGTAAGCTCCAGCTCTCTTGACGCAATTATTGCGTCGTCAAAAAACATTTCGTAAAAGTCTCCGAGACGGTAAAACAAAATATGCTTCTTATATTTCATTTTTGTTTCAAAATACTGCCTCATCATAGGAGAAATCTTTGAAACGTCAACGTCTTTTAAAAGCACCGAAGCCAACTCCTTATCTTTTATTCATTCCCTTATTCGATCAGTGGCAGCCGCCGCATGTCGAGCAACTTCCGCCGCAGCCGTGAGGAGGCTCTTCCGGACAGGTCATAGGATCCTCGCCGTTTGCCGCCATTGAAATAATATAGTTTACAGACGAGAGCAAAGCGTCAAGCTCGTCCTTTGCATCATTATAAGCTATCATAACAGGCATAGCCATTATCTCATCGTAAAGTGCCTTTATATCGTTATCAAGAGAAGTCATTTTTTCGGCATCCTTGTCAGGCTTCTGCATTTCCTGATTCAGCTGCATTCTGAGCATATTGAACTCTCCGATTTTGTTCTGAATCACGGTGTCGTTGTCGTTAGCCTTGGAAGCCTCGTGAAACCTCTTGTATTTTTCATCTTCCTGAAGCGCCTTGCCAAGCGCTCTTGCCGATTCAATTACGTTCATAATAAAACTCCTTTAAAATTAATTTATTCAAAAACAAGCTCGCCCTCCAAAGCCCAGTTCATAGCCTTTGTAATTCTCACTTGAATGAATTTTCCTATCAGTTCCCTGCCGCCCTTAAATTCGACTATAATATTCTCGTCGTTTTTTCCGGTAAGATAACCTTCAGCCGTTCTTCCCTCACCCTCGACAAGCACTGTCACGATTTTTCCGACAAACCTTGAAAGCCACCGGGAAGTTATCTCCCGCTGCTCCAGCAGCAGCTCTCTGAGCCAGAGCCCTTTCTGCTTATCGGAAATATTGTCCTCAAACTCCGCAGCCTTTGTTCCGGAACGCTTTGAATACACAAATGAATATATATTGTCGTATTTGACCAGTTTTATAATATTCTTCGTTTCACAGAACTCATCGTAAGTTTCGCCGGGAAAACCAACTATAAGATCGGTTGTAAATGAAAATTCCGGCGACTTGCTTCTTGCATAATTTATTATCTTCATATAATCCGAAACGGTATACTTTCGGTTCATAAGTTTCAATATCCTGTCGGAGCCCGACTGAACAGGCAGGTGAAGATGCTTGCATACCTTATCGCACTCCATAATAGTATCAATAAGCTCGTTGGTCGCGTCTTTGGGATGAGAACTCATAAATCGTATTCTGAATTCCCCTTCGATAGAGTTGATCCTTCTCAGAAGCTCAGGAAAACCGTAGCTATAAGAATTGACGTTCTGACCAAGCAAAGTGATCTCTTTATAGCCTTCATTAACAAGCTTTCTGACCTCCGCTTCCACTGCTTCGGGCTTACGGCTTCTCTCCCTGCCTCTGACGTAGGGAACTATGCAATAGGTACAGAAATTATTGCATCCGTACATAACAGGTACAAAAGCGCGTAACTTATCTTCCCTCAGCTGAATAAAATCCTCGTCTATATCAGTATGATTCTCGGAAAGGTTGAATATTCTTCTGTGACCGCTTATAACCTCCCAAAGCATGGCGTAAAGATCATTGTAAGCAAAGGTGCCGAATACCAGATCGACCTGCCTGTAGGTGCTTTTTATACGATCCGCAATATGCTGCTGCTGGGCCATGCATCCGCAAACTCCTATTATGAGGTCCGGCCGTTCCTCCTTCAGATGCTTAAGATCTCCAAGATTGCCGAACACTCTGTCCTCGGCGTTTTCACGTACGGCGCAGGTATTATATATAATAAGCAGCGCTTCTTTGGGATCGTCAGTGAAGTCAAAGCCTATAAGCGACAGTTTGCCTTTAAGCTTTTCACCGTCGCTGACATTCTGCTGACAGCCGTAGGAATGTACCAAAGCAAGAGGATAGTGACCGTTTCTCATCTTATATTGTTCAGAAAATCCGACAAGCATTTTCTGTATTTCCGGTACTGAAACCGGATTATTTTCGGAAGCGTTCATCAAAGCCCTCTTTTCAGCAGAAATTCAATATATAGTATGCTGCTCAGCACATCTATACATTCTATATTATTATAACGTCTTTTTTTCCTTTTGTCAACATCCACGAAAAAACCGATTGCAACTTTTTCTGTAAGAAATCACGATCAATTTATGCATACAGTGCAACCTTTAAGCGGCAAACGGCGTTTTATTATATAATACGATGTCGATTCATATAAAATATACACAATTGATTAATAATTATTTAGAAATATAGTTGACAAATACTGCAAAAGCGAATATAATTAAAAGGTAATTCTACAGGACAAGGAACTGAAATAATGGATATAAGAAAACTGTTTGCAGGTGAAACCGATAATACTTTTATACAATTCTTCCGATATTGCTTTGTCGGCGGGCTGGCG
>ERZ780218.1127-NODE-1127-length-19017-cov-7.389410_pt1 | contig 19017 bp, 15 predicted proteins | sample MGYA00510975_ERZ780218 | MGnify/ENA primary metagenome ERZ780218 (study PRJEB29588, sample SAMEA2152063) | human gut metagenome | biome: human gut; feature: human-associated habitat; material: faeces | place: Denmark | collected 2008/2010 ... | reverse complement strand
TGCAAAACTAAAAGGTCTGAAGACTCACTCCGGACACACTGTTTGAAACACTACCGTTGGACGGCATTGAGTTCTGGCGCAATAGTGCAACTATGGCAATTATATGCGCCGACAGAAAAATGCAAATGTGATAGATGAATTTGAGAGTAACATAACACGCTACCATGACAAAGGGGAGAAGACTTAATTGCACACCAATAGCATCACTCACAGGGAATGATATTGTGGACGCTAGAAGCACCGTTACTATTTCTATCGCCCAGGATTGGAATATATGTTGCTTTTGCTTCATAATTATTTTTGTCTATGATTACTTTGCAAAAGTATAACGTATTTCCATAAAAAACGAAAGTCAAAAATAAGCGAAAAAGATGCAATGTCTTCGTTTTATGCGTTTTGTGAAAAGAAGAGCAAAACAAGTGCAAATATCCAACATCAAATGAAAACATCTGCAAATACAAAATAAATAGTTAAATAATCATAAATCTTTCTTTTGCCGTGGAAATATCTCTTTTTACTCTTGCTTTTCAATATATGACCACTAAAATAATTCATATTTGTACCATGAAATTATAAATAGTTGATATTCATAGCGTATTATATTTGAGGAAGTAGATACCGCCGCCGTTCTTGGTGGCATGTTCGGGGTTGACGCTGTTGTTCGAGATCGTGGTGTTGCTGATCAGCACATTGGTCTTGCCGCCCGTGTCGCCGAAGATATACATGCAGATACCGACGCCCGAGGTCTTGTTGTTGTTGAACGTACAGTTGTTGATCCGCAGCAGTTTGGCTCCGTCGGCCCACAGACAGCCGCCGTTGTATGCCGCCGTCGACTTGGTCGCATTGTCGGCAACCACGCAGTTGTCGAACAACGCCTCGGCTCCGGCGTCGACACGGATGGCGCCCATGCGGATGTCCGTATTCTCGACGATCTTGCAGTTGAGGATGTCCACCGTCGCGTTGCCGATGAAAATGCCCGCGCCGTAACTCTGGTAGAACTTCACGCCGCCTATCGTCGTGCTGCCCACCGTACTGAACTGCGACGAACCGTTCTTGATCGTGAATCCGTCGAGCGAAGCCTTCATGCCGTTCATCTTGGCCGCCGTCACCGCAACCACGTGGCATACGGCGTGGTCGCCGTCCAGAATCGTCTCGTTCGCCACGGGATCAGCCACGGCGCCCTCGGCCGCATCGGCCGGATAGCCGCCGATCATCGAGAAGTTGCTGTGGATTTCGAACGTGTTGTCCAGCGCGGTCTTCATGCCCGTCAGCGGAACCGAAGGCACGTAGGAACCCGCAGCCACATGGATCACGTCGCCGTTCATCGCCTGGTCGATCGCGTTGGCCAGCGTGGTCGCCGTCTCCCATGTCAGGCCGTCCTTGTCGGCCGAGCCGTCGGTCTTGACATAGTAGTGCGTCGCCAGGTCCGAAGCGCTCGCAGCGGCCTGCGTCACGGGCAGCGTGACGTTCTCGCCCTTGATGACATAGGCCGAGATCGTCGCCGTGCGTTCGTCGAGCGTACGGTTTGCGGCCACGGTCACCGTGATCGTGGCGTCGCCCTGTCCGTACGACGGATCGAACGACACCCAGTCCTTGTCGCATTCGATGCGCCACGGAAGGTTCGATTTGATCGAAAGTTCGTAGTCCTTGGTGGCCTTCTCCGCGGTGATGCTCGTCTCCACGAACGACAGTTCGGGCGTCTCGGGAGTAAAGGCCGTATCGTCGCTAAAATCCTGGCAGGCTCCCAGCGCCGCGCATGCGGCCGTCAGGAGCAGGTATTGAAATATCGTTTTCATCGGTTCCGTCTTTTATTGTTCAACAATCGCCAGTCCGGTCGCCACCTTGCGCATGACCCCGCCCTGGTCGGTCGGCCAGTTCAGCAGTTTGAGTTCGCCCTCCGCGCCGTCGCGTGCGATGAAGGTCGACGAGCCGCCGCCGTCGAGGTTGAGCGCGTCGCTGGCTCCGCAGGCCGACATCAGGTTCATCAGGTCCAGCAGGTCGGCGCCGTTCGAATAGTAGAAGTTACGGCCGTCGACCACCATCAGGTAAACCTCCTTGCCGTCCTGCGACACGCCGATCGCCGTACGCGGCTCCATGTTCGCCACCGGCATCGTGTTGCCGCTCTGGTCCAGCTGCTCGCCGTTCTTGAGCAGCAGCGTGCTGCGGCCGCAGACCGCTTCGCGGACGATGTCCTTGTGAAGAGCGTACTCCTCCTCCGTGAAGCAGCAGGCCTCGTTGTCCTTCGTGATCACGAAGACGTTGCAGTCCGTACGGCTGAACGAAGTCTTCACCGCCACGCCGTCGCGGTAGCATACGCCGTAGGGGATGTAGGTCGTCGTATTGAAGAAGTCGGCGTTCGTGCCGCCCAAGACCTTCTTCCCGTTCTTCTGCATCGCCTCGAGCTGCTTCATAATCGTCTGGCCGGTGCCCACCTGGTTCTTGTCGTCGGCGAGCGTCGTGCGCAGGGTGATTTTGTCGCTCAGGGCGATCTTGAACAGGAACAGCTGCATGGCCAGTCCGTCGTCGGCCAGAAATGCCATCTCCAGCACGTCCACGCCGTCGGCCAGGTTGTAGGTCCTGTCGCTCTTCACGTGAGCCACATACCCGTTCGATCCGTCGACGATGCTCTGTCCCCAGGCCGTCTGGGCGGTCGTGTCGAACTTGGCGTATTCGTCGAAAGCATTCGAATTGTCGCACGCAGCAAGCAGCCACACGCACAACAGCATTCCGATCATATATCTGTATGTTTTCATCGTTTTATCGTTTTATGCATATTGGACAATCCCGCTAATAACCCGGATTATTCGGTTTGAGGTTCGGATTGTAAAGCAACTCCCGGCTCGGAAGCGGCATCAGGCACTGGTAGTCCTTCGTGCCGAGCGTCTGCGTAGCCTTTCCGGTCCGCACGAGGTCGTACCAGCGGAAACCCTCGGCGAGGAACTCCAGACGGCGCTCCTGAAGCACCGCGTCGAGAAAATCGGCTTCGTTCCCCGGACTCACCCTGTCGAGGCCGCGCTTTTCCCGCAGTTCGTTGAGACGATCCAGACCTCCGTTCAGCCCCTGCGCCTCGGCGCTGATCAGGTACATTTCGGCCAGACGCGAAATCACCACGGGGTCCGACCCGGTCTGCCCGCTGGGGTATTTGTTGACGAAGTTCAGGTTGTCGAGCGTGGTGATCGACACCTCCTTGCGCAGGTCGTTGTCGGCGTACATCGTCATCACGTCGCCCGCGGGACGGTAGTTGTAACTGCCCTTGTTGGGGTGGTTGTAGGAGTAGAACTGGTTGGAAATCTTGATCGACGAACCGTCCTCGGTCAGGCACGAGAAGGCGAAGATCACCTCCTTGTTGGCCTTCGAGCGGAAAATCTTGTCGAAGTCGTCGAGTGCGTAGTTCGGATTGGCGATCAGGCTCTCGGCCAGCTCCTTGGCCTCTCCCTTCTTGCCCAGATAGAGTTTCACGCGCGCTTTCAGGGCCGTCACGGCGGCGGGCGACACGTAGTAGAAACTGTCGGCGCTCAACCCGTTCAGGAAGCCCGAAGCCGCGTCGAGGTCCTCCTCGACCAGTTCCCAGGCCATCGAGGCCGGATCGCGCGAAACCTTGGCCTGGGTGTTCTGCCGCAGGACGGGCACGTCGCCGAAGCGGGTCACCAGACAGAGGTAAATATACGCCCGGAAATAGCGGCACTCGCCCAGCACCCGGTTCCGCGTGGGGCTGTCGGCCAGCCCCTCGGCGATCGACATGACGTTGTTCACCTGCAAAAGCGCCTTGTAGTAGCCGTTCCACTGGCTGCTGACAAACGTATGCAGCGCATTGGAAAGCGAGTTGATCAGGTCGATCGGGCGGCCCGTGCTGGTCATCAGCTCACCGCCGAAGAGGTCGAACGCGATGTAGGAGTAGTAGGTAGGTCCCTCCTGGACCTTATTGTACATTCCGATGCGCAGCGCCTCGATGTCGTCGGAGCCGACCACCGTCGGGGAGACCGCCGAATGCGGCTCGATGTCGAGCATGCCGTTGCAAGCACCCATCAGGGGCAGCAGGGCAAACAAGATGATTTTATGCAACGATTTCATGATTGTCGGATTTAGAAAGTGATGTTTACGCCTAACTTGAAGATGCGCGGCTGGGGAACGCCGTCGTTATCCTCGCCGTAGAAGCGCGGATCGAGATTGACGCTCGTCTCGGGGTCCCAGCCGGGATAGCGCGAGCAGAGGAAGACGTTGTCGCCCTGGGCATAGACCCGGAGTCCCTTGAGGTGGATTTTCGAAACCAGCCGCTGCGGGAAGGTGTATCCCAGCGTCACCGAGCGCAGGCGGATGAACGAACCGTCGGTCAGGTACATCGTCGAGTTCTTGCCGTTCCATCCGCTGTACGAGTAGATCGCGCGCGGGTATTTGTCCGACGTGCCGGGTCCCGTCCAGCGGTTGTCGGCATAGGCTTTCAGCAGCGAGCGGGTATAGCCGGGCTTGGAGCCGTGGATCATCCACGACGCATACACGTCGTTTCCGTAGCTGTACGTAAAGAAGAGGCTCAATTCCAGCCCTTTGTACTTGAAGGTGTTGTTCCAGCCGCCCGAGAATTTGGGGTTGGGGTTGCCCGTGACGATACGGTCGTCGTCCGTGATGTTCCCGTCGCCGTTGCGGTCCCAGTACTTGACGTCGCCGGCGCGCACGCCCTTGTCGTAGAGCGCCTGCGGCACCTCGCCGTCGTACTGGTAGATGCCGTCCGTGCGGAAGATGTACCACGAACCCACCGTCCGGCCGAGTTTCAGCGCGCGGTTGGCGCCGATCGACAGCAGGTCGTCTTCGAGCAGCGACGTCAGCTTGTTGACGTTGCGGGCGATGTTGAACGACGAACTCCACAGCACCTTGCCCAGATTGAGGTGGGTGTTGATCGTGAACTCGACACCCTTGTTGCGCATCGACCCGATGTTGCTCAGGATCGAGGTCTCGCCCGTCGTGGCGTGCACGGGCTTCGAGTAGAGCAGGTTGTTCGTGTTCTTCAGGTAAACGTCGGCGATCATGTTGATCTTGCCGCCCAGGAAGCTCAGGTCGAATCCGGCGTTGTACTGGTCGGCGGTCTCCCACGTCAGACGGTCGTTGCCGCTCGACGAAATGGCGATGCCGCTCTGGCCGCCGTAGTTGACGCCGCCGCTGATCAGGGCCTGCCAGCCGTAGTTGCTGATTCCGTCCTGGTTACCCGTGCGGCCGTAGCTGGCGCGGATCTTCAGGTCGGTCTTCTCGGCGTTCCAGAACGACTCGTTCGAGACGTTCCAGCCGACCGACACCGAGGGGAACCAGCCCCAGCGGCAGTCGGGCGCGAAGCGCGACGAACCGTCGGTACGGATCGTGGCATTGACCACGTAACGGTCCTTGTAGGCGAGGCTCAAACGGGCGAAATAGGATTCGATGGCATATTCCGACAGTCCGGCGCTGGCATCGACGATGTTGGCGGCCACGCTCGCCACGTCGAACGCCGGCGAGGGATAGTTCTGCGCATCAATGTACGACGTGCGGCTCTTGGTCTTGAGGAACGAGTGACCCACCATGGCCCCGAGTTCGAAATCTTCGCCGATCTTGCGGTTATAGTTGGCGTAGAGGTCGATCGTGTTGGTCATCACGAACCGGTTCCGGTCCAGGATGCGGCCCTTGTCGGCGGCATAGGGGTGGTTCTGGTTGTAATAGATGTAGTCGTAGGTGTAGGCCGAGTCGTTGTTGTACGACGCCCTGACCGTCAGCCCCTTGATGATCTGCGCCTCGGCCCAGAACGAACCGATGAAGCGGTAGTTGTCCGTATAGGAGGTCTCCTCGGAGAGAATCTGCACGGCATTGTGCAGCAGCAGTTCGTCGGTTCCGCCCGTGTAATAGCCGCCGTTGGGTTTGTAGGGACGGTCGAAGGGACGCTGCTGCACGGCGCGTCCGATGATCGTCGATCCGAGATCAGCTCCCGGGATACGGTTGTTGTGCAGGTAGTTGCCGCTGATGTTGGCGCCCACCTTCAGCCATTTGAACATTTCGTGGTTGATGTTCGACTTGAGGTTGACCTTCGAGATGTCGTTCGTCTTGATGACGCCCTCCTGGTAGTTGTAGCTGCCCGAAAGGTAGTATTTGGTCTTGGCGTTGCCGCCCGAAAACGACAGGTCGAGGTAGTGCGACTGCCCGAGCCGGGTGATCAGGTCGAGCCAGTCGGTGTCGGGCATGTCTCCGTAGGGATTGCGGATGGGCTTGACATATCCCGAGCTGTTGACCGTGAAGCCGTTCTGGCGGTTGTAGTTGTCGACGCCCTCGTTGAAGACCTCGACGTACTGCTTCGAACCGACGTATTCGCGGCGCCCGGTGTTGGGAAACTGTGTGATGCTGAAGCCGTAGTTGACCTTGACCTCCGATTTGCCCTCGCGGCCCTGCTTGGTGGTGATCAGCACGACGCCGTTGGTGGCGCGCGAGCCGTAGATCGCGGCCGAAGCGGCGTCCTTCAGCACCTCGATCGACTCAATGTCCGTGAGGTTGAGCGTCGCCAGCGAACTCATGTTCTCGCCGAACGAATAGAGCGACGCCGAGTTGTTCGACAGCGGAATGCCGTCGATCACGTAAAGCGGCTCGTTGCTGGCGCTGAGCGACGACGAACCGCGGATGCTCATCTTCTCGGCCGAGCCGAGGTTACCCGAACTGGTCGAGATCGACACGCCGGCGATGCGGCCCTGAAGGAGTTCCGAGGGCGACATCACGCTGCGCATGTTCTCCTCGGTGGGCTTGAACTGGCTGATGGCGTTGGTCACCAGGCTGCGGCGCTGCGTGCCGTAACCGACCACGACCACCTCGTCGAGGGCCATGTTGTCGTTTTCGAGCCGGACCTCATAGAACCGGGCCGGATCGTCCACCGCAACCTCCCTGGTCTTCAGGCCGAGGTAGGAGACGATCAGGCGGACATCCGTGCGCGCCCCGATCCGTACGGAGAACGAGCCGTCGAGGTCGGTGGTGGCGCCGATCGTCGTGCCGTCGACGATCACCGTGGCGCCGGTGATCGGATTCCCGGCGCTGTCTTTCACGACGCCCTTCACGACGGCATTGGCCGAAGCGCGGGCCGCGGCGTCCCGCTTCGCGGGGGCGGACATGATGGCGATCATCTTGCCCTCGACGCTGCTCACGACGTTCTGTCCGGCGAACATCTTCCCGACGACCGCGCCGATCTCCTCGTTTTTGACATCGAGGGTGATCTTCTTGTTCACATCGGCATCCTTCGTCTTGATGACGAACGAGTAGCCGTAATCCTTTTGCAGGCGTTCGATCGCCGCCTTGACGGTCGCATTGCGGACCGACAGGCTCACCTTCTGGGCCGAGGCCGCGGAGGCCTGGAACAGGAAGCACAGAAGTGCGGCAAGCGTGATCAAACTTTTGACGGAAGGTAAAAGTTTATTCATTACGTTAAGATTTGAAGTTTTGAGAAATAGGTCATTAAAGATTCCGTTCGTTCTGTGTACTACATGATATGGTTATTTTAGGGGTGGCGATATGTAATATACCTCGGCTTCCCTGCGCACCGAGAAAAGGCGGTCCTTGTTGAGCGCATCGAGGATTTCGTCGAGCGACTCCTCGTTGACGAACGAGGCGTAGTAGGTCTCGTCGCACAGCGATTTGTCCGTGACGACGATCTCGACGGCGAAGTGGCGGCGCAGGTCGGCGACGATGTCGCCCAGGGTCTGCTCCACGAAGAAGAAGTTGTCGTTGTCGATCCAGTTCGCATAGGAATCGGGATCGAAATTGAGGAAGTCGATGTGATTGTTGGTCTTGTTGAAACGGAGGATGTCTCCGGGCGCGAGGGTGAGTTTCCCGTTCATCTTCGACGCCTTGATGCCTACCGACACCTTGCCGCGCACCAGACTCACCTCCGACTTGGCGTCCTCCTGATAGGATTTGAGGTTGAACTGCGTGCCGAGCACCTTCACCTCCAGCCGGTCGGCGGAGACGATGAACGGGCGGTCCTCGTCGCGGCGGACGTCGGCGAACATCTCGCCCGACAGGTAGACCTGCCTCATCGAGCGGTTGAACTGCTTGGGATAGATGAGTTTCGTACCGGCGTTGAGCCACACGTGCGTGCTGTCGGGCAGCACGATCTCGCGGCGCTCGCCCATGCCGGCATAGACCTCCACCCACTCGCGCGGGGTGTTGGCCTGATGCCTGTAATGGAGCGCCAGAACGACGGCGGCAACGGCGGCGGCGTATTCGATTATACGGAGGGACCACCGCCACCGCCGGAGGTTACCGCTGCGGGGGGGGGGAATTCGGGGCGGGGCATGCCGCGAGGATCGAGTCCAGCTTACGCCGCACGCGCTCCTTGCCCTCGGGATCGTACTCGGTCTCGGTAGCGTCCAGCAGGTCGCTGAACAACTGGTCCAGCCCCGGGTCCTTCAGCCGCTCCCGCAGCCACATGCGCACCTGCTGCGCCTCGGCTTCCGTGCAGTTGTCCCGCATGTAGGCAAGCAGCTGTTCACGCGACATATTTTTCTTGGTATCCATAGGTTTCGTCTTGTTTTCAGAAGAACAGCACAAAAAAGAGCGTCACGACGGAGATCGTCTTGCGGATCTGCTTGATCGCCAGGTCGACGTGCTTTTCGACCGTGCGGATCGAGAGGTTCAGCGCCCGGGCGATCTCGGCATTGGTCATGTTGCGGTCGTAGCGCATGGCGAATATCTCGCGCCGCTTGTCGGGCATCGAACGCATCACCGAGTCGATGAACCCGACCCGTTCGCGCACGTCCACGTAGTCGTAAATGTCCGTATCGCCGTCGGCGACGTTGAGCATCGCATCGTTGATGTCGCTGCGCAGCATGTTGTACCGCAGCCGCATGTAGTCGAAAAGTTCGTTGCGCGTGGCGACCAGCAGGTAGTTGCGCACCGACAGTTCGGGATTGACCTGCTCCTTGCGCATCCACATTTTGACGAAGACGTTCTGGATGATGTCCTCCGCCACGGAAGAGTCCTTGATGATATGCCTGGCGAAGGTGTGCAGCAGGTCGTAGTAGCGGTCGAAAAGCACTCCGAAGGCTGCCTTGTCGCCGCCGCGCATCATCACGACAAGCTCCGAATCCCGTAAACGATTCTGCATGCCCGTCAGTATTTGCTCATGTCCGTAACCGCATAGGGCGTCCGGCAGGCCTCCAGCGCCGCCCGGATCGCCACCGGGGCGTTGGCGTCGGTAACCGGCGTCGAATAACCCGTCGTCGAGGTGCTGGAGGTCGAATAGCGGTAGCCGTTTCCCTCGACGCTGACGCCCGTGCAGGGCGTGACGAGCGTCCGGAACACCGTCGCGGCGGCCGCGTAACGGCTGATTCCGTAGTCCATATGGTAGGAGTCGCGCGTGAGGTCCATCCCGTTGTCCCTGTTCAGCGACGAGGTCCGCAGGTTCTGGAGCGACGTTCCCGAGGGGATCACGATGTCGATGCAGGTCTGGGCGGTGATCTTCCGCACCTGGGCCACGATCGCCTCGAACATCGCCTGCTGGTTGGCGAAATACTTCGGATAATGGGAGTGGTAGGCTCCGTAGGCCTGGGCCATGATGTAGCCGATCGTGGGCCGGTCGAGGGGCTGCGCCTGCTGGATGTAGTCGCAAAGTCCGGAAATCGCGCCCCGCTCGGTCTCGTCCCACTCCCACGCATAGTACGAACCGGTGTGCTCCTGCAACGTCACGATGTCCCACGTATCCGACTCGACGATGCTCTTGAGCGAACGGTTCAGCGTCCCTTCGTTCTCCCACTTCGTCGCTCCCGGCTCGCAGTAATAATAGGTGCAGATGTCCGGCGCGGCATAGTTCTCGAAAAATTCGGGCAGCTTATAGCCGCCGTGATAGGCCCGCACCATCCGGACATGGGTGATTCCGGCGCTTTTCAACATGCCCGGCAGATGCTCCGTGGCATCGACCGTAAAACTGTTGCCGATAAAGAGTATCTTGAGGGATTTGCCTCCCGCCGGCAGCGGCGGGTTGAACGAGCCGTTAAGCTCGCTCCCGATCCGGATCACCTCGCCGTCGGCGAAGACGAAGCAGACGTATTTCCCCGTGTCGAGCACGCAGCGCAGCGCAACGGCTCCGCCCGCAGGAGCGGCCGTGCCCGTGTCGGCCCCGTCGAAAGCGATCGTTCCGCCGGCCGTCAGCGTCACCGCGGGCGACGCCCCGCCCCGCAGGGCCTCCGCGTCGGCTTTCACCGGCGTCGCAACGCCGTCGGCCGCCCAGTAACCGCCGCCGTTCACCGTAAAGAAGGGAATCGCCTCTTTCCGAACGCCCCGCGTCGCGGCGCCCTTGAAGCCGAACTTCAGCACCCTTCCGGCGGTCGTCGTCACCGACTCGGCGTAATTGCAGGCTTCAACGCGCGCTTTCAGGTAGGCTTTCATCTCGTCGGTCGAGCCGAACAGGTCGACCGACTCCTCCCCGGAGACCTTTTGGGTGACGGGCACGACGGCCGGTTCCGCACCGCCGTATGCGATCGTCAGCGACGAGGTGCGCTGCTGCGCCAAAGGATTCGCCTGCGCGGTGATTCCGACCTTCGCACTCCCCGTGCCTTCCGCCGGAACGGCTTCCAGCCACTCGTCGTCGCACACGATCGTCCAATGCCCCGTCGTCGAGATGCTCAACTGCAAGGTCGTTTTCCCGGCCTCGAAATTCAGCGAAGCCGGAACTGCATAAAATCTGACATCGGGATTTCCGTCGTCGTCCTTGCCGGAAGAGCAGCCGGCGGCGGCCGCAAACAAGGTGAAAATCAGCAGGTGAAAAAGAAGTTTCTTCATAAGTTCAACAGGTCGGTTATAATAAGTACGAATGAGGCGAACCCTCTACGTAACCGAAAATGCAATTTCACGGAAATGAAACACGGCTCCCCGGAACCGGAGCGGTGAATAAGGCGAAATAAAACTCCGGACGGGAACCGGAGGCCTGCTTTCAGCCCCGGTTCCCGTCCAATATCGCTCCGTAAGGTCACCCCTGAATCGGATTATGGATTCAATCGGTTTATCCGTTTCCGGGACATTCCGGCAAGCTGCCGGTGATTTCGGCCACCCGCCGGGCCGCCATTTCGGGCGTAACGGCTTTCAGGCAGCGGTAGTCGCCGTAGCGGCAGGGCTTGTTGCCGAAGACCGAGCAGGGACGGCACGCCATGTCGGCCTGCAAAACGTTCCCGGGCGAAACCCCGTAGCCCAGAAAACCCAGCCCGGGATGCGTCGCGCCCCATACCGACACCACGGGCGTCGCGACGAGCGACGCCAGGTGCATCACCAGCGAATCCATCGTCACCACGCAGTCCAGGTTGGCGATGAGGTCCATCTCCCCGGCGAAACGGACCTTGCCGTACAAGGCCGTGACGTTGGGATACGTGCGTTCCATCTCCTCGGCGAACGCCTGTTCGGCGCCTCCGCCTCCGTGGATGAAAACCCGCCCGTAACGCTCCGAGAGCATCCGCACGAGTTCGCGGCTCTGCTCCTCGGGATAGGTCTTGCCCCGGTGTGCGGAGAAGGGTGCGAAGCCCACCCACACGCCGTGTTTCTCCCCGAAGGGATTGGGGCGGTCCCGGCGCACGGCGGGCGCAGGGTCGTCCAGCACGAATCCCAGCTTCCGGAAAACGTCGCAGTAGCGCAGCACCGTGTGGCGCAGCGGCTCCATGCCGCGGCCACCGCAGCGGATGAACGCCCGTTTCCCGGCGCGCCCCTTGTCGATATGCGCCGCCGGAACGCCGTGCAGACGCATCGCGAGGCGGAACGCCTTCGAGCGCAGCACGTCGTGCACGTCGGCCACGGCGTCCACGCCCAGCCTCCGGGCCTGGGCGGCCAGCCGCCACATTCCCGCCAGAGAGTGATGGGCGCCTTTTACATCGACGTCGAGAAACCCGACATCCAGCCCCGCGAAAAAGGGCCTGAACATAGCCTGCGTGGCCACCGTGACCCGCAGATCGGGATAAGCGGCCGTCAGCGCACGGAGCGCATGCGGCAGCATCGCCACGTCGCCCATCGCCGAGGTGCGCATCACCAGCAGGTGACGCGGAACCGGCGCGCCGCTCCCGGCCGCCGCACCGCCCGCCCGTTCCCCGTTCGGGAGGCCGTTCGGGAGGCCGTTCGCCGTCCCCACGCTATTTTTTCTGCCCATAGAGCACCGGATTCAGTGCCGGGTCGTTGTACATTTTCATCTGTTTGTAGGTCTTCATGTACTTGCGGCCCGCCTCGATGTCCTCGATCAGCTCTTCGATGGCCTGCGAAAGGTCGACCTGCTGCGCGAGCAGCACGTCCAGCTTCTTCCGGCAGGCCGCGCGGTGCGCGTCGTCCACGTCCGTACGCTCCGCCTCGCGCGCCATGTGGTAAATCTTCAGGGCGAGGATCGACAGGCGGTCGATGGCCCACGCCGGGGTCTCGGTGTTGAGCCGGGCGCCTTCGGCGGGCGTTACGTCCTTGTATTTGTCCAGCAGGTAGGAGTCCACGTACTCCACCATGTCCGTACGGTCCTGATTCGATTTGTCGATGCGGCGCTTGATGAGAAGCGCCTCCGCGGGGTCGATGGCCGGGTCGCGGATAATGTCCTCCAAGTGCCACTGCACCGTGTCGATCCAGTTCTTGTGGTAGAGCAAATGGTCGATCGTGCCCGGCGCGTAGGGATTGTCGATGGGATGGTCCACATCGTCCCAGCGGTGATACTCCTCGATGGACCGGTTGAAAATACGATTCGCGTTTTCGGTAAACATAGCTTGCGGTTTTATAGTATTATTGGATTTTTCACCGGAAAATCATACCTTTGTCGGTAACGATTAAACAAAGATAATGACTTTTTCCAAAAAAGCAATACTCCTCTCCGGAATCCTCCTCTGCATCTCCGTGCAGCTCGGGGCGCAGGTGCGCCAGACGCGCGAAGAGTACATCAGCCGCTACATGCCCATCGCCATCGCCCACATGGAGCGCTACGGAATCCCCGCGAGCATCACCATGGCGCAGGGAATCCTCGAATCGGACTGCGGCAACAGCCTGCTGTCGATGAAGTCGAACAACCACTTCGGCATCAAGTGCAAGCGCAACTGGACGGGCGACAAGGTCTACCACGACGACGACGCCAAGGGCGAATGCTTCCGCTCCTACCCCTCGGTCGAGGCGTCGTACCGGGACCACGCCGAATTCCTCGACTCGCAGCCCCGCTACGACTCGCTGTTCGCCTACTCCTCCGACGATTACAAGAGCTGGGCGCGGGGTCTCAAGGCCGCGGGCTACGCCACGGCCCCCGACTACGCGCAGCGGCTCATCCGCATCATCGAGGAGAACCAGCTCTTCCTGCTCGACCGGCCCGACGGCGCACGGCTCTACGCCTCGCGCTACGGCCTGAAACGCGACCCCGAAGAGTGGTTCTCGTCGCAGAGCAGCGTGGAGGAACTGGCCCGGACCGAGGGGGCCGTCGACCCGGACAACTACCGCGTGACGATCAACGCCCACCAGGGTTACAACGTCTACGTCACCAACGGCGTGCACTACGTGCTGGCCAAGGAGAACGACACGTTCGAGAACATCGGGCGGAAGTTCCGCCTCTCGCCGCGCAACCTGCGCAAATTCAACGATCTGAAGGACAAGAAGGCCCAGCCGGTGCCGGGCGAGGCGGTCTACATCGAACGCAAGCGGAAACGCTGGGAGGGCAACTCCCGGCACCACATCTGCCGCCAGGGCGAAACGGCCTACTCCGTGGGCCAGTCCTACGCCATCCGCACGCGGTCGATCGAGAAACTCAACAAGCTCCGCAAGGACGAAGAGCTGGCCGCAGGACGCGAAATACGCATAAAATAAAACCTACATACCATGGAAACAACCCCGCTGAGAGCACAGATTCTCGACACCATCATCCGCAAGTCGACACTCAAACAACGGGTTTTCGACAACACCTTCGGAGCATTCAACTCCCTGAAGGAGACGCTGCTGGAGATGGCCTCGGAAATGGACGACGAACTGGACGGCAAACTCGACCGCCGCGTGAGGCTCGAATACCGCGACCGCGGCAAGTTCGAGGCCCAGTTGCAGGTAGCCAACGACATCCTGATCTTCCAGATGCACACCGACGTCTTCGAGTTCGGCTCCGACCACCTCATCTGGCAAAACCCCTACGTGCAGGCCGACCGCGACAACTCCTACTGCGGACTTATCAACATCTACAACTTCCTGTCCGACTCGTTCAAATTCAACCGCAACGCCGACGAAGGCTACCTGATCGGCCGCATCTTCATCAACCGCGAACGCCGCTACTTCGCCGAAGGCAAGCAGCAGAACTCGATGCGGGCGATGGATTTCGGTAAGTCGGAGATCGGCCAGGAGGCGCTGGTCGCGATTCTCGAATCGGCGATCGGCTTCGCGCTGAACTTCGACCTGCTGATGCCGCCCTACGAGGAGAACAAACGCGTGACGGTGGACCAGTTCAACACCAAGATGGACAACTCGAAGTTCGTGACGGGCAAACGCCTCGGCTACGACTTCGACGTAGAGGACATTTAACGGGCCGAACACGGGAGGGGCTTCCGATTTTCACCGGGTCCCGCGTGCCGCAACCGCCGTTGCGGCACATGATCGCCGCTTTAGCGGCACGCCGTAAATCCGGCCCTTCCCCGAACCCCTCCTCCGGAGGGAACTTGCCGTACCGCGCCCCACGCATCGAACACAACTTTCAACACGTCATTTTCTCTTGAAAACCATTCTTTTCCCGCTAATAACCGCAGCGGCGCTCCTGACGGGCAGCGTCCGCGCCCAGAACGAATACGCCGAAATCGCCCGGCTGCGGGGGCTGAACGAATCGGTGCGCGGCATCCGCTCGATGGCCGACGGCGAACACTACACCACGCTCGAATCGAACGACATCGTCCGTTACAGCTACGCCTCCGCGGCTCCCGGCGAGAGCATGCTCCCCGCGCCCACGCCGAACCTCGTCATCACCGACTACGCCTTCTCGCCCGACGAGCGGTCGATCCTCATTGCCTCGGGCCGCAAGCCGATCTACCGCCATTCGTACACCACCAGCTATTCACTCGTGCGCGACAACGCCGTGCGCCCCGTCCTGCGCGACGCCGAAGCGCCGCGCGACGCCTCCTTCTCGCCCGACGGGCAGAAGATCGCCTACTCGGACCGCAACGATCTCTACGTCTACGACATCGCCTCCCAGACCACGCGCCGCATCACCGACGACGGGGCGTGGAACGAGGTGATCAACGGCACGACCGACTGGGTCTACGAGGAGGAGTTCGGCGCAACGCGGGCCTACGCCTTCTCGCCCGACAGCCGCCGCATCGCCTACCTGCGTTTCGACGAGAGCGAAGTGCCGCTGATGGAGATGATGCGCTTCGACGGCAAACTCTACAACAGGGCCTATTCGTTCAAATACCCCAAGGCCGGGGAGCGCAACTCCGTGGTCCAGCTCTGGATCGCCGACCTCGAGACCGGCGCCAGGGAGCGCATCGACACAGGCGAGGAGACCGACCAGTACATTCCCCGCATCGGCTGGACGCCCGACGGACGGCCGTGGTACTACCGCCTCAACCGCCGCCAGAACACCTTCGAGATGATCGTCTGCGAACCCCACGGAGCGCAGCGCACGGTCTACGAGGAGCGGGCGCAGCAATATGTCGAGCGCGTGGACGACGGGACCGTGACCTTCGTCGACCGCGACCGTTTCCTCGTGCGGCAGGAGAGCCACACGGGCTTCATGCACCTCTACCTGTACAGCCTCCGCCGGGGCATCCTCGAACAGGTGACCAAAGGCCCGTGGGAGGTGACCCAGGTCGTGGGAACCGACGGCAGGCGCGTGTGGTTCCTCTCGACCGAGACCTCGCCGCTGCGCCGCAACCTGTACAGCGTGCGCCTCGACGGCAAGGACAAACAGCGTCTCACCACGGGCGAGGGCTACTACACCGCAGCCCCGAGCGCCGGGATGAAATACTTCATCACCACCTTTTCCAACGCCTCGACCCCCAACGTCACGGAGGTCTGCGACGCCGCCGGAAAACCCGTCCGCACGCTGGCCGACAGTCGCCGCCTGCGCGAAGAACTGGCCGCCGCCGACCGCCCCGTGAAGGAGTTCTTCACCTTCACGACCGAGCGCGGCGACACGCTCAACGCCTATATGGTCAAGCCCCGCGGCTTCGATCCCTCGCAGCGTTATCCCGTATTGCTGACCCAGTATTCGGGTCCCGGCTCGCAGTCCGTGCGCGACCGCTGGTCGCTGGACTGGGAGGACGCCCTCGCCGACAAAGGCTACATCGTGGTCTGCGCCGACGGCCGCGGCACGGGATTCCGGGGCGAAAAGTTCAAGAAACTCACCTACGGACGCCTGGGGGCGCTGGAGGTCGAGGACCAGCTTTCGACCGCCTGCCACATGGCGGCGCAGCCCTGGGTCGACCCTGCGCGCATCGGCATCTACGGCTGGTCCTACGGCGGATTCATGGCCCTGAGCTGTGCGATGAAGGGCCTCGGGCTGTTCAAAATGGCCATCGCCGTGGCTCCCGTCACCTCGTGGCGTTATTACGACACGATCTACACCGAGATCTACAACAACCTTCCGCAGTACAACGCCGCGGGCTACGACGACAATTCGCCGATCAATTTCGCGCGGATGCTCGACGACCGGCGCACGCGGCTGCTGATCATCCACGGCACGGCCGACGATAACGTCCATTTCCAGAACACCGTCGAGATGACCCGGGCGCTCAACCGCGCCGGCAAACAGTACGACATGATGGTGTACCCCGACCAGAACCATTCGATGTTGCCCGACGCAACGGCACACATAAGACAAAAGATGATCGACTACACTCTGAAGAATTTATGACGTACACATTGCAACTCGAAACGCCCGTCGGCCCCGTGACGATCACGGCTACGGGCGAGGCTGTGACGCAGATCCGTTTCGGCACGGCAGTTCCGGAAGGCTCCGCGGCCGTCCCCGAAACCGCCGCCACACCCCTGCTGCTGAAGGCGGCGACGCAGCTCCGGGAGTATTTCGCCGACACGCGCCGCGACTTCTCGCTGCCGCTCGCACCCGCCGGAACGCCCTTCCAGCAATCCGTCTGGCAGGCGTTGCAAACCATCCCCTACGGCGAAACCCGCACCTACGGACATATCGCCATACAGATCGGCCACAACAAATCGTTCCGCGCCGTCGGCATGGCCAACAACCGCAACCCGATCGCCATCGTCGTCCCCTGCCACCGCGTGGTCGGCAGCACGGGCGCACTGGTCGGCTATGCCGGAGGTCTGGGCGTGAAAACCCACCTGCTGAATCTCGAAAAAGCCCACGAAGACTGACGGCGCGACGGCCCCGGACAACGGCAGGCGACCGGCCTCAAGAAGCACACAAGACGGCCTCGGCCGGACAACTGAAACGGCGGCAGGCCCGCCGGCATTGCGCTGGCAAAAACTCATCCGCACGAAAAGAGGGCGGCATCCGCAGAAGATGCCGCCCTCTTTTTCTATTCACCCCGTCAAAGCCCGAACGCGAAAGCGTTTATGCCGTCGTATACGGCGCTGACGACTCCCAGCAGCAGGACGCCCGCCATGCAGAGCGCAAGACTGATGCGGGTATAGCGGTCGCTGCGGAACGGCGCGACGGGCGCATCGTTCGGAGTGATATACATCGCCTTGACCACCAGCAGGTAGTAATAGAGCGAGACGACCGTATTGATCAGCGCGATGAACACCAGCAGGTGGAAGCCGCCTTTGAACGCCGCGGCGAAGACGAAGAACTTCGAGAAGAACCCGGCAAAGGGCGGAATCCCCGCCAGCGAGAAGAGCGCGAGGGTCATCATCAGCGCCAGCTTGGGATTGGTGCGGTACAGTCCGTTGTAATCTTCGATCCCGACCTTGCCGCCGCTATGCTGCTCGACCGTCGAAACGACACCGAAAACCGCGAGGTTCGCGGCCATGTAAACCAGCACGTAGAAGACCAGCGAAGTCATGCCGAAGGCGCTCCCGCCGATCACGGCCAGCATGATGTAACCGGCCTGCGAGATGGACGAGAAGGCGAGGAAGCGTTTCAGGTCCTTCTGCCGGATGGCGAAGAGGTTCGCCACCGTGATCGACAGCACCGTCACGGCATAGAGCAGCGTCTGCCACTGCCCGATCATCGGCCCGAAGACCTTCATCAGCACGGTCATCAGCACGAACGCCGCCGAGCCTTTCGACACCACCGACAGGTAGGAGGTCACCGTCGTCGGCGCGCCCTGATAGGTGTCGGCTGTCCAGAGGTGGAACGGGACCAGCGAAATCTTGAACCCCAGCCCCGCGAAGAAGAAGACCATGGCCATGATCTGCAGCGGCGAACCCGTAATGCGCGCCGCCATGTCGCCGAAATAGAGCGTCCCGGTCGTCCCGTAGAAGAACGAGATTCCATAGAGCATCAGCCCGCTGGCAAAGAGGGCGCAGAGGATGTACTTCGCACCCGCCTCGGCCGAATAACGCTTGTACTTGTCGAACGCCACCAGACAGGCCATCGGCACCGAAGCCAGCTCCATGCCGATAAAGAAAAGCAGGAAGTTGCCCGCGCCGACCATCAGATACATGCCCAGCAGCGTCGAGAGGGTCAGGATGTAGAACTCGCCCTGCTTGTGGGCCGTATCCCCGCGGCGCAGCCACGCATCGGCCTGCAGGAAGACGATCAGCGTCCCGACGGTCAGCACGCTCTTGACGACGGAGTGCATCGGCACGTACTGGAACATGCCCCCGAACACTTCGCCCGGAGTCCCCGGAACGACATTGACCGCGACCTGCAGCGCGAGCAGTCCGCAGGCGACGGCCGAAAACCGGCGGCGTCCCCGCTCCCCCGCGATCAGGTCATAGAGAAACAGCAGGACGATCACCGCGATGAGCGTCACTTCGGCCTGCATAGAGGTAAATATGTTGCTGTAATCCATAATCGCTTAACTCATTAATTGTGCAATGATGCCCGTCACGCTCCCCCGGATCATGTCGCTCACCCACAGCGGCGCGAGACCCATGCCGGTGATGGCGGCGACGAGACAGACGACCGACAGCCGC
>ERZ780218.1119-NODE-1119-length-19157-cov-3.872108_pt1 | contig 19157 bp, 19 predicted proteins | sample MGYA00510975_ERZ780218 | MGnify/ENA primary metagenome ERZ780218 (study PRJEB29588, sample SAMEA2152063) | human gut metagenome | biome: human gut; feature: human-associated habitat; material: faeces | place: Denmark | collected 2008/2010 ... | reverse complement strand
TCTTTGGAAAAACTGGGTGAGAAGATTTACATAATACTCGTTGCAACATTATAAAACGGGAAGCGGAAAAACACAAGAGGAAAATGGCGTGCCGGAGCGCGGCACGCCATTTTTCAGGAATTCTCCGCATCTTCCCGGGTCTCCTCCGGAACCAGCTGCTGCAAGAGCGTCTTGATGTCAGCCAGCAATTGGTTCTGATAGGAGAGGGCGCATCGTATGTAATGGAGTGCCGGATCCAGGTCCTGGATGGGCTCCACGCCCTCCACCGGGTGAGGCCAGCGGCGGACGGGAGGCTCCGGGGTGGCCGGCACTGCGGCGACCGGGGGCTCCGGTGTGGACCGGGCCACGCGGCGGCAGCGGGATTGCTTTGCCATATCGATTCCTCCGTTGCGAGCTTTCTAAGACTAGTCTATGCGCATTTTATTCCCCGCGGTACTTTTTCCGGGTGGCGATGCCGCCCCGGATATGCCGTTCCGCTTTATTTTCGTCCAGCACCTGCTTGACCTGGAGGTAGAGGGGCTTGTTGAAGGCGGGCAGCCGCTCGCTTAAATCCTTGTGTTTGGTTGTGATGAACTAGAACGGTATGATCCAGTCCAAGATCGCCCAGCAGCCGGAGATAGATCTCCACATGGCCTTCCTGATCCACCTCGATTTTCTGAACAATCCGTCTCAGTTGGGCGTTGGTCATCTCACGGACATCAGCGATCTGCTCCAGCTGGGAGAAGGTCTGCTGGATCAGCTGTTCCAACTGCTCCCCCTTCTCCAGATTGAGCTCGGCTAGAGACAGCTCCTTTTTCAGCCGGGCAAGCTCCTCGCGCATTCCGCCCAGCTTCTGGTTGAGCTCTTCCCTGGAGATCAGGTCATCCGTGTACATGTCCATGTATTTACTTCGGACCTTTTCCAGTTTAGACAGCTTGTCCCGCAGTTCTTGGCTGTAGTCCTGATTTTCTTGCTTTGCCCTGTAGATCCGGTTGAACTCACCCACCACGTACCGGATCACTTGCTTTTTCGACTGGAGAATTTGGGTAAAATAGGCCTGTAAGACCTGGATCAGCTCCTCCTCATCTACAGCCACCGCGTTGGGACAGCTGTCCGGTCCCTTGGCGTTGTGTCCGGAGCAGACCCAGCGGACATAGGTGTTCTTATAGGTGCGGACAGTCCGCCGGAAGGACCATCCGCACTCTTTGCATCGAATCAAGGTGGAAAACAGATACTTGTTGCTCTGCCGCATCTTCTCCACCTTGAACTGCCGCCCCCGCTCCGCCATCAGACGCTGGGCCTGCTCAAACTGCTCAGGCTCAATGATGCGCAGCTCCGGCCGCTCTACCACCATCCAATCCCCTGCGTCCCTGTCCACCCGGCGCCCGGTGAGGAAGTCGGCTACCTCCTGTTTGCCGTTGATGATCTTCCCGGTATAGAGCTCGTTGGTCAGGATACGGCATACGCCAGCTTGACTCCACTGACAGCCGCGCTTGGTGCGGTGGCCCTGGGCGTTCAGCATGTGGGAGATCTTGGCCGCTCCATATCCGTCCTGCAGATACCAGCGGTACATCTGGCGGATCACCTCAGCCTCCCCCTCATTGATGGCCAGGTTGAAATAGTCCCCCGGCGTCTTGTCATAGCCGTAGACAATATTGGGGACCCGCCCCTTTTCCGCGTTCAGTTTCTTGCCGAACTTCACGCGTTTTGAGGTGTTGGCGCTCTCCTCCTGGGCCAGCGCCCCGAAGATGGTCAGGACAAATTCGCTGTTGCCCATGCTGGTCATGTTGGCGGTAAGGAATTGGGTTTCAATGCCCAAGGCCTTCAACTTCCGTACATTTTGCAGGAGGTCCACCGTATTTCGAGCAAATCGGGAGATATCCTTTACGACCACCATATCGAAAAGCCCCCGCTCGGCGTCAGCCATCATCCGTAGAAATTCCTTGCGGTTCTTGATTTTTGTTCCAGAGATTCCCTCATCGGCATAGAGGCGGATCAGAGTATCGCCGGTGCGTTTTGTGTATTCGGTGAAAAATTCCTTCTGGGCCTCCAGACTGTTCAGCTGATCTTCTTTGTCGGTGGACACCCGACAGTAGGCCGCAATATTCATGGCATATCCCTCTGTTAAAATATTACCATTCTGTTATGACCGTATTATATCAAATGTTTTAATTGAATACAAGAAAAATTCGATTGCTTTTTGACTTATTCTGATTATAATAATGATTAGAATCATTAGAATAGCTGGAAAGAAAGTGATAGATGCATGTTGACAGAGAGCGGGACGGTTGAGCTCAAACGGAAGTATGTGGATGACATCAAAAAAACAGTAATCGCCTTTGCCAATGGAGACGGCGGCACCGTATATATCGGAGTGGAGGATGACGGCGCTGTCACCGGCGTAGAAGACCCGGATGGAACCATGCTCCAAGCGGCCAACGCCCTGCGGGATGCCATCCGTCCGGATGTGACCCTCTTTGTGGCGTGCAACGCGGAGGAACTGGAGGGAAAAACTATAGTAACACTCCGGGTACAGAGGGGAACGGCCCGCCCCTACTATCTGGCGGGAAAAGGAATTCGGCCGGAGGGGGTATTTGTCCGCTTTGGGGCCTCCACAGTACCTGCCACAGAAGCAGCCATTCTGGACATGATTCGGGAGACCAGCGGGGATTGTTACGAGGCATCCCGCTCTCTTAACCAGCAGCTGACCTTCCAAAAGGCAGGAGAATACTTTCAAAAACAGGGACTCGCCTTTGGGGAACAGCAGAAGCGGACGCTGGGACTGATCGGGTCAGACGGCACCTATACAAATCTGGCTCTGCTGCTCTCCGAGCAGTGTATCCACACGCTGAAACTCGCGGTGTTTCAAGGGAGCCGAAAGACCGTATTTCGAGACCGGGCAGAGCTCACCGGCTCCCTGCTGAACCAGCTAGACGAGGCCTTTGCTTATATTGACCGCTTCAATAACACCCATGCAGACTACCGGGGCCTGGAACGGGTGGATGTGCGGGATTATCCGGTACAGGCCATCCGAGAGGCGCTGCTAAACGCCATTATCCACCGGGATTACAGCTTCCGCGCACCTACCCTCATCAGCATCTTTGACGATCGGATTGAGTTTGTCTCAGTGGGCGGTCTGGTACGTGGTTTGACGAAGGCGGATATCCTGCTGGGAGTATCTGCCCCGCGGAATGAGCGGCTGGCCAATGTGTTTTACCGCCTACGCCTGATTGAGGCCTATGGTACCGGGATGCCCAAGATCCAGGAGTGCTATCGGGAGCAGCCGGTACAGCCGGTGATTGAGATTGCAGATCACGCCTTCAAGGTAACGCTGCCCAATCTGAACTACGGCCGGGAAGCCCAAGCGGCAGAGACTCGGCGCACCAGCGGCCTGACGGAGCGTGAGGCCACGGTTCTGGCTTTGCTGGAAGAGCGTGGATCCATTACTCGGAGAGAGGTAGAGAAGGCCCTGGGTGTCTCCCAGGCCACGGCAATCCTTGCCCTGCGGGAGATGACCCGGAAGGGCCTGTTGCGCAAGACTGGCGGAGGCCGCACCCAGGCGTACTGCCTGCCGGAGAGATAAAAAAGTTCCGCCATCCAACAGATGGACGGCGGAACGGCGTTATGTACCAGTTTTGGGCAGTTCCTGCCCGCTCTCCTCTTGCACCCGTCGGAGAATCTCCTCCAGCTTGGGCTGGTTGACTTCCACAAAGAGCTTGACCAGAAAATCGGCGGTGGCCTCCACCGTGTTGGGATTGTGGAACGTATAAGTCAGCTTGGGCCGCTTCAAGGCGGAAGCCACCTCCTCTCATTCAGTATCCCATAGATATGCGTGGTCGGCCTATCGTATGCGTCCGTTTTTTCAATCTCAGTATGCCTGTGTGGCCGCTTTCAGATTTGAAAAGTGCAGCTCCAGATACCGCTTTCCCCCGATTTTCTTTGTCGCGGCGCGGCGCTCTTTGTGTTGTGCCAGGACTCCCTCTCCTGCCAGACGCCGGCTCATGTCGGTCTTGGTCAGTTCATGGTACGGCGTGGCCGTGTGGAAAAACTGCAGCAGGGCCTCCGCGCGAATACACAGGGCATCGTTCTCCACAACACAGTCGCTCGAATCCCGGATTTTTCTGCGTGGAACCACATGGAAGGCGTTGTCCCGATAGCCCCGCAGGATATACCAGCTCAGGTTTCCGGCCGGGGCATGACGCGTCACCCGCTCTACGCTTTGACGCTGTCTGTCGAGCAGACCGTTCAGAATGGTTTCGGCCCTGGCCAATGCCTGAGCGAAATACATTTCTGTGACAGCACCGAGATCCTCGGCAAAGCTGTAGAACAGATGGATCGCCCAGAGCAGCACCATCCGGTTTTTTCGCAGGCGGATGTCAACGCCCGTTGTGACCGCATCCAGTGCCCAGCGGAGCTTCTCAATCTCCTCATCCAACCGGGGCAGTAGCCACAGAAGGAAATGGTGAAAGGCTGTAGCCGCCAACCTGCGGTCATCATCGCTCCCACCCTTCAGCTGTTCACGGAGCTCCACCGAAACCAGCCGTGTCAGGTCGGAGGGGTTGTCCAGCTGAAATTCCCCAGTAAAAGCCAGCCCTGCCTGGCAGAAACGCTCCTCGACCAACCTCTTGGACGTCATCCGCACACGGCCCACGTCGTTGGAGGCAAAGCGCAGCACTTCGGCGATCAGCTCCAGCCGGGCCCTCCGCTCCGCCGCTGACGCGCTCCTGGCCAGGTCATCCACCAGAACCACTTGATCTCGGTAGAGGCACACCTGGTTGATGGTGGCAGCCGCCGTGGAGTGCGCGTCGAGCTGGGCCCAACAGCGCCCGGGGCGATGCTTGTCGTCATACAGCAGCAGGTATCGCTGCGCCAGAGTGGTCTTCCCCAAGTTTTGCCCGCCAACGATGGCCAGCGACGGCAGGGTGGTCAGGTTGAGCTGCCGGACACAGGAACGCAAACTGCTGAAAATGGTGAACCCCCAAATCGGCAGCAGGATATGGTCGTACTGTCCCAACCGCTGGCATAGTTCCTTCACAGCGTCAATCGCCGGCAGCTCAGGATCCCAGGCCAGGTGGGCCCTAGCGACCTTGTCCGCAACCTGATACTTTAGACTATCTGGCATACCGAGCACAGTGTCTCCACAAACATAAGCCCAATGTCCACCTTCTAACTGGCAGAGGCCGTGCTCCCGGAAGTAGAGAGTTTTGGGCTCAGTCGAGCTCTTTTCGACTAGCGAGATGAGGTGCGCATCGAGCGTCGCCCGCGCTGCTGACTGCAGGAGCCTGCAGACTGGAATCTTGCGGAGGATCTGTCCAGTCAGATCTTTCGCGGTGATGTCAAGGAAAATAGTGGAGCATCCGTCGGGGTGGCGGACGCTTACTTGGAGCCCAGACAGGAAAGCTGGATGAACCGGGTCATAGAGCGGCCGGACGGTATCAAAGGAGAAGTTGGCCAGGGGCACCTCATCTCGACCTGAACAAAGGATATCCCCCTTGGCACTAATGCCGAAGTGTGAGGCAGTCATGGGTTGCCACCGCCTTCACCGTCCTGAGACAGATCAGGCAGAGGAATTTGCCTCCCTTGGGCCATCACATTGAGGAGGAAGACGGCACACTTCAGGTCGGCCTCCGCCTGGTATCGCCGTTCACGCTCGGTATTCAGTTTCCGCTCAAGTTTGAGCTTTTTCTTGAAATCTTTGGCCCTCCTTTTTTCTTTCTTCGCGGCCTTCCGCACTCGCTTCATCTTACCTTCCAGCCGCGAAGAGCAAGCTGAAGTGGTGGTCTCTTGACTGCTTTTGTAATCGGTCAGAGGATGATCCACAAAAAGCACTCCTTTCATCTTGATTTATCAGCAGGGCTGGCGTGACAATATTGTACACGTTTGTATACAAATCTTCAACCCTATAATGTACACAAAAATATACGATATATTTTGTACACTATTAAATACGAAATCTCTTGACAGAATGTATCTGATTGTGTACAATTCTAAGGGGAGGTGTTACCCTGTGCCACTATCATACAAAAAGCTATTTACATTAATGGAACAAAGAGGCCTTAAAAAGATTGACCTTCGTAAGATGGGAATTTCACCAACAATTGTTGACCGATTGGTAAAGAACAGTGATGTAAATACCTCAACCATTTTACGCCTTTGCGAAATCTTGGACTGCCAACCTGGAGACATTATGGAACGTATTGATGAAGATGGATTTACTCACCTGACGCCGACAAGAAAGGGGGCCAAGAAATTGCAAGAAATCGAGGCTCGTCAACAGCAAAAGAAAAATGGTTCATAAAGCATGCTGGATGCCCTGATGTACAGGGAAAATCCTCTTGTTGTGCGAGTGCCATTTTGGCGTGGGAAACGTGGGAAATTCCCACGTTTCCCACCTTTTTTATATCTTTACCCGCCGGTAGAAGGTCGCCTTGCTCATACCCAGCCGCTTCATGGCCTGGATAGCAGTAAGTTCCCCGCTCCGCCACTGTGCGGCTACCTTGTCAAAATCCGGGTGGGCAACCGGCTGCCTGCCGGTGTACTTTCCCTGCTGTTTGGCGATCTCGATGCCCTCCCGTTGGCGCTGCAGAATATATTCCCGCTCCAGCTCCGCCACCGCTCCAAATACCGTGAGCATGAACTTCCCGGTGGGCGTGGTGGTGTCGATGGCCTCCTTCTGGGACACAAACTCCACTCCTTTGGTGGTCAGCTTCTCCACCAGCTCCAGTAGATCCCTTGTATTACGGGCGAACCGGCTGATGGACTCCACAATGACCGTATCGCCCTTCCGCACGTATTCCAGCATCCGCCTGAGCTCCGGGCGGCCGGCGTTCTTACCGCTCATACGGTCAATATAGACCTCATCCACGCTCAGCGACTCCATGAGTACTTCTTGCCGGACGGTATTCTGTTCCTGGGTACTCACCCGGATATAACCGATTTTCAATTGTAAGCCACCTCCCTGTTGTAATCTGGAAAAAGAGTTGTTATACTAAGTACAAGATAGGAAGATTTCATTTATGCAGGGAGGGATTTCCATGGCGGTCCAGTATACGATAGATCAGTTAAAGGATATTATCACCCCCATTGCCAAGCAGTATGGCGTGGAGAGCATTTCTCTGTTCGGCTCCTACTCCAAGGGGAATCCCACCGATCAGAGTGACGTGGATCTGAAAGTTGAGAAGGGCAGGTTGAAATCCCTCTTTCAGCTGTGTGGGTTCCGGCTGGCAGTGGAAGACGCGCTCCACCTTCCAGTTGACCTGATCACGACAGAAGCCTCCGATCCGGACTTCTTGGATATGATTGCAAGAGACGAGGTGTTGCTCTATCGAAAATCGTGATAAACTTATCCTCCGCAAGATCATCACATATTGCAACCGTATCGCGGACAATCTGAACCGATACGATCACAGTTTCTCGGCGTTCGAAACTGACCACATGTTCCAGGACGCATGTTGTATGTGTGTAGTTCAGATTGGTGAATTGGTAGGTCAGTTGTCTGAGGAAGTCAAGCGGCGAAATACTGCCATTCCCTGGCGCATCATCAAGGATACACGAAATTTCTATGTTCATGCGTATGGCGCAATTGACATTCCCTCCGTTTGGGATACGTTGGAACACGATATTCCAGATGTAAAAGCAGCTTGCGAACAAATTCTGAGAGCTGGCAATTAAAATCAATATATGTCCCATTAGGGTGGCATTCTGTTTTGAGACGTTTCAAAACCGGAAAACCGACCCTAATGGGACTCTTTTTGCCCGTCTCACATGGGTATACCCTAATGAGACCCCAATCTCTTAGCAGACACCGTCAGAGCGGGATCCATCGCCTTTGAAGCTGCTGCGGCGTACCCGCTTTATGGCAAGCATGGACTGATCCCGTACCGGCAGCTTTTCCGGCAACTGCTCCTCTGCCAGCGGGAAGTTTTCTTCAGCCTTGATCTGCTCCAGCAGTTCGCAGATGGGGAAGCTGTAGGTGTGGGGATTGTCCTCCCAGCAGGCATATGCCACAGCCAAGGGGTCCGCAAAGCGCAGAAGGGCGTCCGCCTCGTCTGGTGTGATGTCGTGCATGGTTTTGAGGTAACAGTGTACCTCCGCAAGCCCCTGGAGCTCGTAGACCGAGCCGATTGTGGGGACGCTGCCGCAGAGCTCCGTGGCGTGTGCCAGCAGGCACTTGTCCATCAGTTCCTTTAGTTTCCGGATGCCGTCAAATTCCATGTAGGATCCTTCCTTTCCTGTCTGCTCTCTGTGCTCAGTATTTTTTCAATGTCGTAGAGGGTCATAGTGCGGTTAAACCGCTCCGTGGGCTTGTTGGGAAGCGCCTGGATCTGGAGCAGCCGGGTCCACAAGTCCGGATGATATCTCCGGAGGTGGCGCAGCTCGGGCAGCTTCGCATTGGGGCAGAAGAAACAGCCGTTTCTATCTGCAAACTCATAGATGGGAGACAGGAGACCGGCGCGTCTGCACAGTTCATACGCCCCGGCCTCGTCTACCCCATACTTGTCCAGCAGGGAGATCTTTTGACCGTTCAACCGCACCAGCCGCTCCTGCTCGTCGCTGGCAATGCCGATGTACTGCACCACCTCTCCCTTCTGCTTCCGCAGGTAGCGGTTGATGGGCCGGGCCTTACAGTCCCGCTGGATGGCGCAGCGGCCGCAAAGGGGGAAGCCCCGGATCATACCCCGTTTCGGCCCACGCCGGATCAAATGGGTCACATTGTCCACATAAGTGCTGGGGTCCCGAAGCACCGTGACCGGAATCCCCCACTTCTTCAGCCTGGGAATAGCGGTTCTGCAGATGAAGTCCCGGTGCTCGGGAATCTCCCCGCTGATACCCTGGTCAAACATGACCTCACAGTAGATCACCTCGTCCAGCGGTTCGCCGTGCATCCGGGCCAGCAGAATGGTTGCCAGACTGTCCTTGCCAAAGGAGCAGGAGGCCAGATAGCGGGTATTCCCACCGGCAGTTCCTAGGATGGGTCAGTATCCATAGATGGCCTCCTCAATTTCATCCGTGCTCCAGCCTTCAGCCAGCATGGCTTCGATCTCCTCTCCGGAGTAGCCTAGGCAGGCCGCGATGTTCTTCAGTTCCCGCAGATACTGCCGCTCCGCCCGGCTGACATAGGGTGTGCAAAGGTGACCGCCCCGGCGGTTGAGATACCAGCCCCCGAAGCCGCTCGCCTGAGCAAAGTGCTCGGACAGCCTGGTCCCTTCCGGCGTGATGTTCAGGATCTCTCCGCCGTCCACAGGAATCTGGACCGGCTTCTCCCGACCCAGCCAGGTCTTCTCCTGGGCCATGTGCAGAATCTCCCTGGTGGATGCGTACACATAGAGCCCCAGCCGGGGGAACTGCTCCAGACACAGGGGATTGTCCCCCTTCACAAACCAGAAGCTGTCCTCTTCATCCAGCACTGTGAACACAAAAGAGCCCTCCACCGCCTCCGCCATGGTTTTCAGGCTGGCCGGTGTGAGGGCTCCTTGCTGTTCGATGAGCTGGACGGCCACGTAGCTGTCCGTCTCGATGTTGGTTTTTGGCAGTTTCTTTTCCCGCCGGAGGGTGCGGTCATTGTACAAAACTCCGTTATGGGCCAGGGCAAACCGGGTGCCGGGCACGTTCCCGGCAAAGGGGTGGTTGTTCCGGTTGTATTTGGCCTTCCCCTGAGTGGTCATTCGGCTGTGCCCCATCACGACGTGGGCGTCCTCCGGGACAAAGAGGTTCAGCTTGTGGGCCGGGCCGGGGCGCTTGTAGATGTGGAGGCTTCCGCCGGAGTTGTAGGCGATGCCCGCGGCGTCGGTTCCCCTGATTTCACTCTCAACGGCCAGGGCGCGGATAACCTGCCCCTTCTGCCGGCCGGTAAGGCGGTGGCTGTAGTCAATCAGTCCAAATAGGCAGCACATCAGTCCTCTACCCCCACTTCCACAGGCTCATTCACATAGAGCCGCCGCTCTTTGAGATACTGCACCAGCTCTGGGAACTTCTCCGCCGGGATGCCGGCCACAAAGGAGGTCCAGGGTACGGCCTTCAGTTCCTCGTCGGTGAGACAGACCGCCAGATCACAGATGCGGTCCAACAGCTCCAGGGTGGCAAGGATCGTGTTTGCCTTCAGTGTCCCACGGAACATACGAAACTCCACCGTGGCGTAGTTCTGGAGGTTGACGCAGGTGTAGCGCCCGCCATGATATCCCTTCTTGGCGAAGTCCAGAATCTCCATGGGCTGTTCCTTGTAGCCGTAGCGGGCCGCCCACCGCTCCAGCTGCCGGGGCGTCCTCCGGCTGAATTTCAGCAGCTCCTCCCAGTGCTTCTCGAAGAAGTAGAGCACCCGGGCTATAGCGGTGTCCTGGGTCTGCTCCGTGGCTCCAAATGCTTTGCGGCTCACGTGGACATGGAGGCCGCAGGTGGTGGCCCGGTGGCTGAGGTAGCCCAGGGAGACCGCCCTTTGACACAGCTCCGCCCATGGAACCTTGTGAAGGTGACAGTCCAGAGACAGGGGGTGCGTCACCAGTTCCAGGCCGTCGTCCAGGGAGCCGTCATGCTTGATGTAGAAAAACGTCTGCTCCTGGTTGGCTACCTCCAGCAGCGAGCGGGCATTGCCCTTTACCTCACCGCCGTTGTCGATCTCCAGCCCCACGCCAAAAAACCGGGGCCCCTCTCCGCAGAAGATGGGCTCCGGTTTATAGTAGTAGTCATGAATTGGATTGTCCTTGCCCTGCTCCTGGTAGCAGTCCACGCAGTAGGGGTACTCGTCGTAATCGTCGTCCTCGGCGTAGTAGGTGCTGGACTCGTGTAATGGAAGGGTGTGGAGAATCCCCAAACAGGCGGTAGAGGAGTTTATCCGCCGACAGGCCAATCTGCAATAAAGCATCCCATCCGCTATACAGTAGGTAGATCGAGCGGGCCTCTGAGCACGGGCCCGGATGCTTCCGCGCCCACAGCAACACAACGATGCCCCCAGGCAAACAGCCTGGGGGCACTTTCTTTTTCTGTTATTTTATAGAGAATTTTTGAAAGTGACAATGGCTGTCCCTCTGATCTGCTACACTGAAGGTATATCAGGACTACTCGTCAAACAATAGGAACTTATAGGCCGGTACATCCAACACCGAGGCGATGTCAAACAGCGTATCCAGGGAGACCGCCTTGTTGATGTTGGGGGCCTCAATGTGGCCGATGAAGGCGGGGGTGCGCTCCACCTTCTCCGCAAGCTGCTCCTGAGTCAGGCCCCGGAGCTTGCGGTAGTAGGCGATCTTCAGGCCGATCTGGCGGTATTCCGGTTCATATTCTGGCTTCATGCCATCACCTCGCTGTGATCTATGTTACCCAAGAAAGACAGCGATTGACATGACTATATGATTATATTATTATATCTATAAAATATAAAAAATTGACAGAAAACGCATGAAGGAGGGGAGGGTCTTGGACTATCTGCCGGAGGCAAAGTCCGCACGTCTGTTGGCGATCTATGCCCGTCTGCTCTCTGGGGAGGCGCTGAACCGGATTGCCCTGGCCGGAGAGTACGGGGTCACGGTGCGGAGTGTTCAGAGAGACATCGAGTCCCTGCGATGCTTTCTTGCGGAGCAGCATCTGTCCCAGGATGTGATCTACGACCGCCGTGAGCGGGCCTACAGGCTGGTCAACAGTGTGCCGAGGGGGCTGAGCAACAGCGAAATCCTAGCGGTCTGTAAGATCCTGCTGGAGAGCCGCTCCATGCGGCGGGACGAGATGATGCCCATCCTGGACAAGCTGATCGACTGCTGCGTGCCGGAGGAGAGCAAGCGGGCCGTCACCGAGCTGATCGCCAATGAGAAGCACCACTATGTGGAACCCCACCACGGGAAACACATCCTGGACGGCCTGTGGGAGATCGGCCAGGCGGTGAAGCATCGGCAGGTCATGGAGATTACCTACGAGCGTATGAAGGAGCCCAGGCTGGTCAGTAGGCGGGTTCAGCCGGTGGGGATCATGTTTTCGGAATATTACTTTTACCTGACGGCATTCCTGGAGGACAGGACGGACTTTGAGAACCCGGATGACCTCTTTCCCACCATCTACCGGCTGGACCGGATCAGGGACTTTCGGGTGCTCAACGAGCATTTCAGCGTGCCCTACCGCGGCCGCTTTGAGGAGGGGGAGTTCCGCAAGCGGGTGCAGTTCATGTACGGCGGAAAGCTCCAGACCGTGCAGTTTGTCTACACGGGCCCCTCCATTGAGTCGGTACTGGACCGCCTCCCCACGGCGGAGGTCCTGGAGGAGCACGACGGGGCCTATACCGTCCAGGCGGAGGTGTTCGGCAAGGGGATCGAGATGTGGCTGAGGAGCCAGGGGGATAATATTGCTACTGTAACATGGAGTAGGAAGGGAGAGGTTTGATATGCCGCAAATTATTGGAGGCATCGTAGCTGCAGGAATCATTGCAATTATAGTTATAGTGACGGTAACAGTACTCGCCAGATACCACAAAAAGAGAATTGTACAGCGATATGCCTGTGCAGATGGGGTATTCTACATTCGGGGCACTGAAAAAAAGTTCAGGATTTATAAAGGAAACCGTTTTGTCTTTAATGTAGTGAATGGACAAATTGTTTCATTTATTGACAAAGCTGCGGGAAATCAAGTTGTTGAATACAGGGGAATGAGCAATGGGGATTCGTGATTTTTTTAACCGCGCCATCGACTGGGCGGCTGAACAAGTACAGGCTTCTACGGGAGAAGCGGAGCGGCGAGAAAAAGTGCGGCAGCTTAAGAGATTAGCCGAGGACTTTAAGGAGAAAGTTACAGAAGCAATTTCAAAGCTTAATGCGGCCATTCAATTATTTAATCAAGCTATTTCTGAGCTAAATCGTATACGAAGTAAAAAAGTAAAAGATAATATCGGACATTTATATGCTTTTCTAAAAAAATTCGGAAGCTGCAAACCCGCGGGAGCTTATGCGGATGAGGACGAGAAGCTGCCCGCCGAATTTCCACAACAAAAATTAGATTCCATTGAAAATTATATTGCAGGTGTCGACTGGTCGCAGGAGGATGTGTTTATGGATACATTTTTCCTTTCCCCCATCGGCATGACACTCAAAACTAGAAAGCAGAATCTTTCTATGCTGGAGCAAATCCATGCATTGGAGTTACAGACAGAAGCCACACTTCGCGAACTACGCGGCCGGGAAAATGTCACCGAACAAGAACGTAAGATATGCTCCTTATATACAGACAATATCAGATTTATTTCGACATTCATCACCGACCATATTCTCCCAGAACTTGAACTGATTGAAGCGTTTTTTCAGGCGGAAGAGCTGAAAAATGAAATTATATGTGGGAATCCATTGGAGAATCTTAGTTTTACATTTTACATTCAAGCCTTGGAGAACACGCCATACCATCGCCATTACCAATTTGTGAAGAATGCCTTTGCATTTTATGTGCTCTCATGCCGTATTTACAATACGCCTGTGTTAACAAATCTTTTGCAAAACAGGACAACGGAAAATGACATTAGCCAACTTGAGGACGAAAAGGCCGCCTTGGTTTATCAGTCTACGGCGGTTTCCGAGACGGCCATGGTGCCGAGGGGAGGGGAATGACCGTGCAAACATCAACCTTAACAGTGGCGGAACTGGTATCCATGCGGGACAAACTCCTGTTAACGCAGAGGGAGCTGTATCTCACAGCAGTAGCCAACATTAACATGCGTAATCGTGAGCTTCTCAAAGACGATTTTGGAAAAACACTGGTAAAGAACTGTGCTTGGGATGCGGCAGATCAGATCGTCAACAGCTATTTTAATACAGCGGATTTTTATATTTCGCCCCAGCAGATGTACGATAGAATCGTTAATTTTTCTTATGACAGCGACAGCTTGTCTCCAATAGATGATATGTCTATTCGAAAAATGCTGTATGAAAACGAAAATAGTGCTGACCTTCTACATGATATTATGACGCGGAGCGAGGAAGCTGGGGAATATCTGTTTTCTGTGGATCGGAAAAAGGACCCTTTGGAAAAAGAGACGAAAAGATATCGTCAAGAACGTGAGGCTGCCGGCGACATAAAAGATGATATTACGGGAAAAGAAGGTTCAACATATGTAAGGGAAAAGAACGGGAAAGAAGAATCTGTAAGTACGCTGCATGCCGACCATATTCAAGCCAGAGATAGCATAAAGTATAACAGTCGATATATAGATAAAAGCAGGCTGGATGATCTCCGTGCATTTTACTATTCAGATAATAATTTTTGGCTGATTGATGCCTCAGCAAATTCCTCCAAAGGTGCGGTCCGCATCTGCAAAGTAGATGACAAGGCGGTTATTATGTCGGATAAAGAATATAAGGCCGCCTTGAAAAAGGGAACTATCACCGAAAAGAATGATATTACATGGAAGGCAACCGCTGAGGAGATGGCCAATGCCACAATCGAAATGTGGGAGAGAGACACTGCTAGCGGCAAAAAAATCGAAAACCTGAAAGAAAAGGGATACCTGGACGAAAACGGAAAAGTTCTCCCCGGAGTAGAAGACAAATTGGTCAAGGCGTATAAGAAGGCTATGAATGCAGAAAGCAGACGCATGATCTTACCATACTATGAAGAGAAGAACGGGAAGAAAGTATTGAAAATGCCTTGGTTGAACTATGCTAATATTGCAAAAGATGCTGGGAATGATACGAAAAAGGCACTCAAAAAAATTGTCGTCGGCCAGGTAATTTACTATGTCCTCCCTCCTGTCGTCTTTGAAACACAAATGCTTACCCGCAAAAAGGGTATGACATTGGATCATTTTTTTAAGGAAATCCAACTTAGTGGCAAACGAATTATACGATATGCCATCAATAAGTTGGGGGAAATGTTTAAAAGAATCGTCGGAAATGCGGTCAATAAGTTTGTCAAAACATTTTTTGATATTATCATTGAGGTATTAAAAGAAACCGTCAAACGGATTGTCAAAATTGTAAAGCAGCTGGTACTTTCTCTCATTAACTGTATAAAAGTGGTTTTGGACAAGAGAAGTTCTCCTGCAGAAAAAGCGGATGCAGTTACGAAGACACTGGCCGTTACCATTACATCTATCGTACTTGAAGTCATTTTTGAGTGGGCGGAAAAGCAGTTTGGCCTTCCAGATATTCTAATGGAGCCGCTTCAAATGATTGTGACAATCCTTGCCACGAATCTTGTTATGCTTATTTTAGAAAAATTAGATCTATTTAGCGTCAAATATGGGCTGTTGGAGGCAAATATCAAAAAGATTTTTGATGAGGAATATCAAACATACCTCGAAAACAGCGACACTCAATTCCACTTGCAGGAGGAACAAATGAATATTCATATGGATAACTTAAAAATACAAATTGACGATATAAATCGCTCTATTGAGACACTTGACCTATATGAAGATGATTGCACAGAGGAATTAAAGTACATTAACGAAATTTATCATATGGGAATTGATTTTGAAAAGGAATGGCAGGATTATGTTGCCATTCGGCGTTGAAGGTGTATTGTGAAATGGGATGTTTTATTGTAGTCATAATTTTTGCTCTTTGCATTGCGGCAGGCGGTATCTTTTTAGGCCCATTGGGAATTGTCCTTGGAATTTTGCTTGCGCTTTTCCTAACGGCGAAGCTCAATAGCCGGAGGTAGTGCTGAAAGGCTTGTGTTGTTACTCTGAAAGCGTGCAGCACCCGGGACTTACCCCAGCTGCCGCAATCTTACATCACCCCAGGCGGCATCGAAGGAGATGGAGAGCATCTTCTGGTCGCGCTGGACACAGTAGATGGGCAGTTGACGGCTGGATGCAGATGCTTCTGCCACCGCCGGTGCGTTGACCAGGGCAAACATGGCCGTCGCGGCCAGGGCGCAGGCCAGCACGGCCAGCGTACGGCGCCGCAAAATCAAGAATTTCATGGACAAATCCGCTCCCTTCTGAAAACAGGCTGCTGCATTCATTTATATGTCTGAGGGGGAACCCACATACCCAAACGGCCGGGGCGGAATTGGGGCGCTGCAGGGGGAAAATCCTGGGTTGACAAGCGCCGGAGCCTCTGCTATACTGAACACCACTGAACCGCTGAAGCGGTCTTGGAGAGGCCGAAGCCTTTTTTCACGCAATCCCCCGGCGCAGCAGAACCGGTGAATGGAAGTTCACCATGTGCACAAGAGATGCACATGGTGAACTTTTTGCGTTCCGGGGCAAAAAGGAGACACGGATATGAAGCACATCGGAAAAAAGGCGGTCAGCCTGACCCTGGCCGGGGCCCTGAGCCTGGGCCTGCTGGCGGGCTGCGGCAGCACAGAGCAGACAGGCGGAAGCGAGATCCCGTCGGGGTCGGAGAGCCCCGCCGCCTCGTCCGCATATCAGGTGGACACCCTCCGGCTGGAGGGGGGCACCGACTGGGGCGTCCCAAATCCCTATCTGCACCAGTCCCGCGGCCCCGGCACGGCCAAGATGCGCCTGGTGTACGGCAGCCTGCTGGAGAAGGACGAGGAGGGGGACGTGTCCTGGTTGGCGGAGAGCTGGTCCATGGACGGCAGCGACTACACCTTCACCCTCTTTGAGAACGCCCAGTTCCAGGACGGGGAGCCCCTCACCACCGCCGACGTGGCCTTCACCCTGGACTACTACCAGGAGCACCCCCCGGTGTCCAACTCCCTGGGCACCGGCGAGGGGTGGATCGTGGACCACTACACCGTGGAGGACGAGCAGACCATCACCATCACCGTGAAGGAGGCTACCGCCGACACCCTGTCCAGCCTGGGCTCCTTCGTGATCCTCCCCCAGCACATCTGGGAGAACGTGGACGACCCCTACACCTACACCGGCGACGGCTATCTGGTGGGCAGCGGGGCCTATTCCTGCACCGCCTACGACGGGGCCACCGGCAGCTATGAGTTCACCGCCTTTGACGGCTGGTGCAACGGGCAGCAGGGGGCGGAGAAGATCCAGTTCGTGCCGGTGAGCGACGCCCTGCTGGCCTTTGAGAACGGGGAGATCGACATCACCGACCTGCCCGCCGACCTGATGGACACCTACCTCAGCGACCCGTCCATCGGCGTGGTGGAGAAGGCCAACGACTTCGGCTACAAGATGCTCATCAACTACGAGGCCTGCCCCGACTTCCTGGATCTGACCCTGCGGCAGGCGGTGTACGCCGCCATCGACCGGCAGAGTGTGGTGGACAGCGTGTTCCGTGGCGCGGGCACGGTGGGCAGCGCCGGGTACGTCCCCCAGGGCAGCCTGTATTACAACGAGGACGTAGTGCAGTACGACTACGACCCGGAGGCGGCCCGGGCCGCCCTGGAGGGGCTGGGCCTCTCCGTCACCCTGCTGTGCTCCGACGATGCCGACGATCTGGCCATCGCGGAGCTCATCCGCAACGGCCTCACCGCCGCAGGCGTGGAGGTGACCGTGGAGTCCCACGACTCCGCCACCCGGGACCAGATGATCAACGACGGCAATTACCAGTTCGCCCTGGTGGGCAACGGCGGCTGGGGCAACAATCCCCCCACCTATATGCGCACCCTGTTCTCCGACGAGTCCAAGTTCTCCGGCACCAATCCCCACTCCATGGGGGCCATCGGCTACTCCAACGCGGAGATGACCGCCCTGGCCGAGGGGCAGATGCTGGAGACCGACTTTGACAAGCGGGTGGAGCTGTTCCAGGAGCTGGAGCTGCTGGCGAGTCAGGAGATCCCCATCTTCGTCATCGCCAACCAGTCCACCTACTCCATGTACCACAAAGACTACTACGACGGCTGGATGAAGACCTACGCCTACCAGCAGGCGGAGCAGAACCGCCTGTCCTACATGGCGCGCTGAGTCATCCCCGGCCGGGGAAGGGGTTCCATGAGAAGAAAACTGCTGATGCTGCTGGGGGCCTTCCTGGTGATCTACCTGATCAATTTCACCATACCCCGCCTCATGCCCGGGGACCCCTTCGACTACGTGTCCTCCGCCGCCGGGGACGACGGCAGCGTGGCCTACTCGGAGGAGCAGAAGGAGCTGCTGCGGGCCTACTACGGCCTGGACAAGCCCTTCTGGGAGCAGCTCGGGGACACCCTGTGGAGCAACCTCCGCGGGGACTTCGGTCAGAGCATCCACTACCGCCGCCCGGTGGGGGAGGTGCTGCTGGAGCGCCTCCCCTGGAGCCTGTGGATCATGGGGGGCTCCCTGGCCCTGAGCCTGGTGCTCGGGGTGGGCCTGGCCCTGTGGTGCGTGCGGCGGAAGTGGGCCGACCGGGTGCTCTACCCCGTCCTCTCCGCCCTGGCGGAGGTGCCCCCCTTCCTCACCGGCGTGCTGCTGCTCTTCCTGGTGGCCGCCCGGGTGGCGTGGATCCCCCTGTCGGGGGCCTACACCGCCTTCGCCGAGTACGACAGCATCTGGGCCCAGCTGGGGGACATCCTGGTCCACAGCCTCATGCCCGTGGCCGCCCTCACCCTGGTCACCGTCCCCCAGTTTTTCTTCACCGCCCGGGCCAGCTTTCTCACCATCCTGGAAAAGCCCTATCTGACCCACGCCCGGGCCAAGGGCCTGAAGGAGGGCCGCATCCGCGCCCGCTACATCCTGCGCAACGCCGCCACCCCCATCGTGGCCCGGCTCTTTCTCAGCGTGGGCGGCGCGGTGGGGGGCACCATCCTGGTGGAGAACGTGTTCGCCTACCCCGGCCTGGGCACCGTATTGCGGGAGGCGGTGCAGTACCGGGACTATCCCATGCTCCAGGGGGTGTTCCTCCTGTCCGCCGTGCTGGTGCTGGTGGCGCTGGTGTCCGGCTACAACGCGGACATCACCGCCTACTATGAGAAGCTGGGTGTCAACAAGGTCAACGTCACAGTGAACTGGTACGACACCAGCCGGTCTGTGGATGTGATGGACGCCCTCTATGACTATGGGAATGGAGAGCTGGGCGATATGGTGCTGGGGGTGAGCCCCGATCTGTCCACAAGCCTGCCCATGAAATACCGCACCACCACGCTGGACAGCGGGACGCTCTACCTGGGCAGCGACCAGTTCTCCGTCTGCGGGAACTACACCCTGAAGGAGGGGCGGGACATCAGCGCCTTTGACATCGACCGGCGCAGCCGGGTGTGCGTACTCGGCTCCTACGTGGCGGACAGCCTGTTTCAATATGCGGATCCCATCGGGGAGACCGTCTACTTCGGCGGTGAGCCCTTCACCGTGGTGGGGGTCTACTACC
>ERZ780218.1117-NODE-1117-length-19205-cov-4.734465_pt1 | contig 19205 bp, 20 predicted proteins | sample MGYA00510975_ERZ780218 | MGnify/ENA primary metagenome ERZ780218 (study PRJEB29588, sample SAMEA2152063) | human gut metagenome | biome: human gut; feature: human-associated habitat; material: faeces | place: Denmark | collected 2008/2010 ... | reverse complement strand
ATCATCGCCGGCTGCGGCATTCACAATGACGGCGAGCATCTTTCCCAGCATGACGGCATCCATACATTCCATGTTGGCAAAAACGCAAAGGTGCGCTATGTGGAAAAGCATTACGGTGAGGGCAACGGCAGCGGAGAGCGCGTTCTGAACCCGGTAACGGTGGTGCATCTGGAAAAAGGCGCCTATCTGGAGATGGAAACCGTGCAGATCGAGGGCGTGGACTCCACAAAGCGTGTTACAAACGCGGATCTGAAAGAAGACGCCCGCTTGGTTATTAAAGAAAAGATCATGACCAGCGGCAGCCAGACGGCAACAACGGATTTTACCGTTGAGCTTAACGGCAACAATTCCAGCGCGGAGATCAGTTCCCGCTCCGTGGCAAAGGGCAATTCCAAGCAGGAATTCTATTCCGCCCTGCACGGCAACGCGGAGTGCGCCGGTCATTCTGAGTGCGATTCCATTATTATGGAAAACGGCTTTGTAAAATCCGTGCCGGAGATCATTGCAAACGATGTAAATGCCTCTCTGATCCACGAGGCGGCGATCGGCAAGATCGCGGGCGAACAGATCACAAAACTGATGACCCTTGGCCTTTCTCACGAAGAGGCGGAGGCGCAGATCGTGAAAGGCTTTTTAAAGTAAAAGCTGAGAAACGCAGGCGGATGAGCCTGTATAAAAAAGAACACCCGGTCAGATTGTGTCTGATCGGGTGTTTCTGTATTTTTAAAATCATATCTTAATTTTGTTTCGCGCAAAAATTTACTTTCTCATATAAAATACGGCAAATGTTTTAGGCCCGCAGTGGGAGGAAATGGTGCAGCCGGCGTCTGCGGTCAGGATCTCCTTGAAATCCGCCTTGCCGCTGGCAACGCCTTTTGCAAATGCGGTGATTTCACCAGCAACGCTGCCGGAATTCGCAATAATAATACGGTCTGTATCCATTTTTGCGGCGTTTGCAAAGGTGTCGTTCACATACTGCCTGTAAACATTCTCTATTTTGCCGCGATATTTCTTTATAACGTCCATTGTGCCGTCCACCGGGTCAACGCCGATCACAGGCTTTATGCCAAGCACGTTTGCGCCGAATCTTGCAACCGCGCTGCATCTGCCGCCTTTATAAAGATAAACCAAATTATCCAGCACAAAGGTGGCGTGCACTTTAGGCACAAGGGATCGAATGCGGTTTGCAATCTTTTTTGCGTCAAAGCCTTTGTCCCTTAAATCACACGCTTTCAGCACAAGCAGCCCCATGCCGCCGCACAGGTTTTTGGAATCCACAACATGCACATTGCTGAAATCACCCGCCGCCGTAACTGCGTTCTGATAACTGGATGAGATCGCGCTGGAAAGGCTGATGTGCACAACGCTGTCCCCCTGCCGGCTTGCCGCGCTGAACACCTCATAATAGGACGCAGGCGAAACCGCCGCGGTCTTGGGCATTTCACCCGTTTTAGACACATGGGCGTAGATATCGTCCCGCGTGATCTCCTCGCCGTCCAAATAGGATTCGCTGCCAAGCAGAATAGAAAGCGGCGTTATTTTGATGTTTCTTGATTCAATTATATCTTTCGGCAGATCACAGGTTGAGTCTGCCGTAATGATAACGCTCATTGCCGCTGCTCCTTTGCAGATATTAATGCGCATTATACCATAAGATCGTTAAAAATTCAACAAATACGCTTTATTATCATACCCATTTTATAAAAAATTAAGATTTAAAAATTGCGCTACCTTTGCGGCGCGGCTGCGGCAAGTTCTTCCAAAGGCGCGTAAACCACGCTTTTTGCCCTGATACTTAACGTGTCGTTTCGCAGTTCAATGCCCACGGTTATGTTGCCGATCTGCTGTTCGTCTGCATTTTTATATAAAGCGTAAACCGGGATCTGCGCATGCGCTGCATTTTCATCTTCATCATAGCTTATCACTGCCGGATCCAGCCGGATGGAGTCCACATCGGCGTAGCTGCCGTCCTGCGCTCTGGGCGCATTGGTGTAATAGGCGCGGAATTCCGGCAGCGCAAGGCCGGTTTGCGCGTCAAACTGCACATTTGTTGTGCTGTAATCCATAACGAACTGCAAAAGGTTTGGGTATGCCTGCGGCCGGCTCAGATAGCATGTTACGATGCCGTTGAAATAGGCAAGCCAGTTTTCGGCGTTTGTGTAGTGCACGGTATACGGATCTTTTCCGCCGCTTTCGGAGGGCGTAAGCACATACAGCCCGTAAAGCGGCTGTGTTTTGTCAGAACCGGCGGGGGTTTCCTCGTCAAGAAGAATAATATCCGCTCTGCCGTTTTGATCAAAATCCTGCAGGTAAACCCTGGTGTTTGTGCTGCCGAAGTTTTCGTTCCAGTCTGCAAACTCCGCCTCGGTATCGCCGTGCACGATAATGGCGTAATCGCCGTCTTTATAAACGGAAACGCCGTCATTTTCCGCAATCAGCGTTCGTTTGCCTGTTTTTTGCGGCCCATGCCCGTTTACATTGTAACTGGTGCTCTGCGCCGTTGCCTGCTCCAGAGAGGGTTTGTATACCTTATTATAATAGAATACGCCTGCCGCGGTCAGCACAATCAGCACTGCGGCAAGGATCCATATGCCGGCAACTCCTCTTTTTCTGTTCATCAGATCATTCCCCGTATTTTTCGCTGTAGTTAAACGCAACGCGCTTTCCGTGCTCTATATGATAGCAATTGCCGCAGGCAAGCGAAAAAATGTATTTATCGTGCCTGTAAGAATCGGAATACACGTCCATTACTTTTATGTTATCTTTGCCGAATTTTTCATAAAGGCGGCGCACTTTTTCTTTTCCGCGGCAGTTTTCGCCCACGATGGCGCCGGTTTTTTCGCTGTGCCGTGTGCAGATCAGGTAGTCAAATTTTGCCCGTTTCGCAATTTCATCCAGCAGAAAATCCGGCGAAGCGCTGATGATAACGCCTTTTCGCTTTCTTTCAAAAAACCACGGATAAAGCTGCTTTTCATGCCTGTTCCAGAATCCGTTTACCGCCTTTTTCAGCGGAATCATCGGTGTAAACAGAAAACACACTTTTTTAAACGCGGTAAATGAGATGATCCTGCACACCATCAGAATAAGCGCTGCGATGATCACGGGCGTCAGAATAAGGATCCACGGGTAATGCAGCAGGCAGTAGCCTATAAACAGCGAACCGCTGTCAAACGGCACAAGGGTTTTGTCAAAATCATAAATATCCAGTTCCAAATCAAATTTTCTCCGCTTCAAAATCAATTTCCAGTTTTTTGCTGCTTTCAAATTTGGTCAGTTTCACCCCGGCGGCGTCAAGCATCCGCCTGCTGGCGCGGTTGTTATCCGTGTCATAATATTTATCGCTTATGTAAATGATCTCTTTAATGCCCGCCTGAATAATCGCCTTTGCGCATTCGTTGCAGGGGAAAAGGGCAACATAGATCCGGGAGCCTTTTACGCCGATCCCGTTTGAGTTTAAAATGGCGTTCAATTCCGCGTGGCACACGAAGGGGTATTTTGTGTCATTCTGATTGTCCGCCTTGCGTTCCCAGGGAAAATCCTCGTCCGAACAGCCGCGCGGAAATCCGTTGTAGCCCACGCTTACGATCCGGTTATCGTCATTTACGATGCAGGCGCCCACCTGTGTATTCGGATCTTTGCTGCGCATTGCGGAAAGCAGCGCAACGCCCATAAAATATTCGTCCCATGAAATATAGTCTTCTCTTTTCGCCAAACCAAACACCCTTTCGTATTTCCGTAAAATTCAAATAAGCCGCACTTGAAACGCGCGGCTTTATGCTCTGTTATTTGCCCTCCAGTGCGCTTACGAACGCATCCAGTTCGCTCAGGTGCGCTTCTTCCACTCTGCCTTCGTCCACCATGCGGTTGATCTTGGGGTCGATCGGCAGTTTCGCAAGCACGGGAATGCCCAGTTCCCCGGCAGTTTCGTCTATTTTTGATCTGCCGAACAGCTCGTGCTTTTTGCCGCAGTCCGGGCAAACGAAATAGCTCATGTTCTCCACCACGCCAAGCACGGGGATATGCATCAGTTTTGCCATGTTAAACGCTTTGTTAACGATCATTTTAACCAGATCCTGCGGCGTGGAAACGATCACGATCCCGTCCACCGGCAGGCTCTGAAATACGGTAAGCGCAACGTCGCCCGTTCCCGGCGGCATATCCACAAACAGATAATCCAGTTCGCCCCAGCGCACTTCTGTCCAAAACTGTTCCACAACGCCGCTGATCACCGGCCCGCGCCAAACAACCGGGGATTCCTCGCTTTCCAGCAGCATGTTTATGCTCATAACCTTGATGCCGGTCTTTGTAATATTGGGCAGTAAAAATTCGCTGTCCTGCTTTGCTCTTTGGGAAACGCCGAAAGATTTGGGTACGGACGGGCCGGTGATATCCGCGTCCAGCACGCCCACTTTCAGCCCTGCCTTTGCGCAGGCAGAGGCAAGCAGGCAGGTAACCAGGCTTTTGCCGACGCCGCCTTTGCCGCTGACAACGCCGATCACTTTTTTAATATGGGAAGCCTTATTCATCGGCTTTAAAAAACTTTGCGGCTCTTTCCTTTCCCCGCAGTTCTGCGCGCAGGAAGAGCAGTCATGACTGCATTCGGCCATTTCAAACATCTCCGTAAATTTTTTAGTTTATAAATATTATAAACTTTTTTAGGGATTATAGCATATAAAAACACTTTTATCAATAGCTGTGGCAAAACTGCGCGTCAGCCGCCGTAATTGCGGATCAGGGAAACCACTTTGCCCAAAACCGCCACTTCCTTTACAAGAATCGGCTCATATTCATCATTTTCCGGCTGCAGGCGGAAACCGCCTTTCTCTTTATAAAAACGCTTTACGGTTGCCTCGTCGCCGATCAGCGCCACCACGATATCGCCGTTTTCCGCAACAGGCGTGCGGCGCACAATGATGATATCCCCATCCAGAATATGGGCGTTGATCATGGAATCGCCGCGCACGTGCAGGGCAAAGTATTCGCCGTTTCTGTCCACGGCGGCGGGGATGTATTCCTCAATCTGCTCCTGCGCCAGAATGGGCATGCCTGCCGTAACGGTGCCCAGCAGCGGCACGGAAACGGATCTTGCGCCGCCGCCCGTAAGGCGGATCGTGCGTTTCAGATTCGGGTCTCTTTCTATGTAGCCGGCTTTTTCAAGCGCGTTCAGGTTGTATTGAACCGTAGAGGTGGAGCGCAGGCCCACCGCCTCGCCGATCTCCCGCACGGACGGCGCCACGCCGCGCTCTTCGATCACGCGCTGGATGTAGTCTAACACCGCCTGCTGGGTCTTGTTGATCTTATTCAAAATGCTCACCGCCGTATGTTTTTTACGCAAAAAGATTAAATCTATATTTTTAGTTAAAACTATTGTATCATAGGCGTTTTTAAAAGTCAAACATTTGTACTATTTTAAAGGTTTTTAAAAAAAGTGTTGACAAAATCATCTCAATATAATATAATCTACCTTGCTTGAAAACAGCTTTAGTTATATGGCTTTATAGCTCAGTCGGCTAGAGCATGCGGTTCATACCCGCAGTGTCACTGGTTCGAATCCAGTTAAAGCCACCAACGGCCCGGTGGTCAAGAGGTTAAGACACCGCCCTTTCACGGCGGTAACACGAGTTCAATTCTCGTCCGGGTCACCATATATCCGCCAAAACGCAGGTTTTGGCGGTTTTTTGTTACCTTTTTGGGTTTCAGGGCGTTTTGCAGAGCGCTTTGCCGGCGGTTTCATTTATAAAATCGTTTGGCGTGAACAAACTATTTTTATGTAAAGAAAATTGGAAAGGCGGTGCGCTATGAAGATCAGGGTGCTCCTAACAGGCGGCACGATCGGCAGTGCGGTTAAAAACGGGGCTATATCGCCGTTCGGCTCTCCGGCGGAAAAACTGGAGGCGGATTACAGGCGCCGCGGCGGCAGGGCAGAACTGGATTTTGTTTCGCCGTTTACGATCCTGAGCGAGGATCTTTGCGCGGATGATCTGAATACGCTGACGGAAAGTGTGCGCCGTGCCTGTGAAAGCGGTTTTGAAAAGCTTATCATCTGCCACGGCACGGATACTTTGCAGTATTCCGCCGCCGCCGTGCTGTATGCGCTTGCCGGCAAACGCTGCACCGCTGTGTTCGTTTCCGCTGCCAAGCCGCTGGAGAGCAGCGAAACAAACGGCTTTGAAAATTTCTGCGCCGCCGCGGCGTTTCTTGAAAATACGGATATGCCCGGCGTGTTCGCCGCATATCAGAATGCCGGGCAGCCGGCAAGGATCCTGCCCGCCGCGCGCCTTGCCCTGCACCCGGAGGGCGGCGACGCGCTGCATTGCCTAAACGGCGCCTGCGCCGCAGTGTATCAGAGCGGAAAGATTTATTCAGATCCGTCTTATCTGCCAGCGCAAAGCAGAAGCTTAGATTTCCCGGTGCGTTTTGAGACGTTTTCCGGTATAGAGGTCGTTACGGCGGTGCCGGGCAGCGCATATGCGCCGTGCGGCAAAAAGATTCGCGCGGTTCTTTTTAAACCCTATCATTCCGGCACGCTGCATACGGCAGGCGCGGCGTTCCGTGCGTTCTGCCAAAACGCGAAAAGCAGGGGGATACCGCTGTTTGCGGCGGATATTCTGCCCGGCGCGCAGTATGCAACATCCCTTGCCTTTGCGGATCTTGGCATTATCCCGCTGGAGGGAGCGGCGTTTGCCGCAACATATATCAAGATCTGGCTTGCGGCAGGCAAAAGCGGCGCGGAACTGGAAACTTTTGTGAAGACTTCTTACGCCGGCGAGATCTGAATACGCGTCGTCCGGCAGTATCCCGTATTCCCGGCTGCGCAGTTGCCGGAGCGGATATTTTATTGCGATTTGGGCACAAAACAGCAAAATTTTATTGAGTTTGACAAAAAATTGACGAATAGCGGCGTGATTTTGGTGGAAAAATATGTATTGATTTTGCCGTGCATATACTTTATAATAATTGCGTAAAAAATTGTATATTAAATTCTTAATGTTTGGAGAGGTAATTTAGATGAACGCATTAAACAAAAAAACGATTGAGGATATTGACGTATCCGGAAAAAAAGTTCTTGTTCGCTGCGATTTCAACGTTCCGCTCAAGGACGGCGAGATCACCAATGACAAAAGAATCGTTGCGGCGCTCCCCACCATCAAATATCTGATCGAAAAGGGCGCAAAAGTGATCCTTTGCTCTCATCTGGGCAGACCTAAGGGAGAATACAAGCCCGAATTCAGCCTTGCACCCGTTGCAAAAAGGCTTTCCGAGTATCTTGGCAAAGAGGTAAAACTTGCCGAGGATGAAACCGTTGTGGGCGAAAACGCCAAAACAATGGCTGCCGCTTTGCAGGATGGAGACGTTATGCTTCTTGAGAACGTGCGTTTCAGAAAAGAAGAAACCAAAAATGAAGAGAATTTCTCCAAAGAACTGGCTTCTCTTGCCGATATCTTTGTAAACGACGCTTTCGGCACGGCGCACAGAGCGCACTGCTCCACCACCGGCGTTGCGGCGTATCTGCCGGCTGTTTGCGGCTATCTGATCCAAAAAGAGATCACCTTTATGGGCGGCGCGCTCTCCGATCCGAAAAGGCCGCTTGTTGCCATTCTCGGCGGCGCAAAAGTTTCCGATAAGATCGGCGTAATCACCAACCTGATCGATAAGTGCGATACGCTTATCGTCGGCGGCGGTATGGCATATACCTTTATGAAATCACTCGGCCACCATATCGGCACTTCTCTTTTGGAGGAAGACCAGGTTGAGAATGCCGGCAAGATGATGGAAGAGGCAAAGGCAAAGGGCGTTAAATTCCTGATCCCGGTTGATAACAAAGTGGGCAAGGAATACGATGAAAATACAGAGGCTATGGTTGTAAACAGCGATGAGATCCCGGACGGCTGGATGGGTCTGGATATCGGCCCCAAAACGCAGCAGATGTTTGCGGATGCCATCAAAGGCGCCGGCACGGTAATTTGGAACGGACCGATGGGCGTTTCCGAGTGGGATAACTTTGCGCAGGGCACGATTGCAGTGGCAAAAGCCGTTGCGGATTCCGGCGCGATCTCCATTGTTGGCGGCGGTGATTCCGTTGCCGCTGTAACCAAGCTTGGTTTCAGTGATAAGATGAGCCATATCTCCACCGGCGGCGGCGCGTCCCTTGAATTCCTTGAGGGTAAGGAACTGCCCGGCATCGCCGCGCTTATGGATAAAGACTGATTTAATATAGAACAGAGAAAAAACAGTAAAAATTGAATTTAAACAGATAAAAGAGGAATCATTATGAACAAATCTCTTCGCAAGGCAGTGATTGCCGGAAACTGGAAAATGAACAATACCCCGTCTCAGACCACGGCGCTGATCAATGAAATGAAGCCGCTTGTGAAAGACGCGGACTGCGATGTGATCATCTGCGCGCCGTTTGTGGATCTGCAAGCCGCGCTGGAGGCTGCAAAAGGCTCCAATATCATGATCGGCGCAGAAAACTGCCACTGGGCGGAAAGCGGCGCTTTCACGGGTGAAGTATCTGCCGTTATGCTTAAGGAAATGGGCGTTCCGTATGTAATCATCGGCCATTCCGAGCGCAGGCAGTATTTTGGTGAAACGGATGAAACCGTAAATAAAAGAGTCCGCGCCGCGCTGGATGCCGGCCTGAAAGTGATCCTTTGCGTAGGCGAAGTGCTGGAGCAGAGGGAACAGGGCGTTACCTTTGAGGTTGTGGGCATGCAGACGAAGATTGCGCTGCAGGGCGTAACAGCAGAGGAACTGAAAAATGTAATTATCGCTTACGAGCCTGTTTGGGCAATCGGCACCGGCAAAACGGCTACTGCTGATCAGGCAGACGAAGTAAACGGCTATATCCGTAAGGTGGTTGCGGAGCTTTACGGCAAAGACGCGGCAGACGCTTTCGTTGTTCAGTACGGCGGCTCTATGAACGCCAAGAACGCGGAGGAACTGCTTGCAAAAGAGAATGTGGACGGCGGGCTGATCGGCGGCGCGTCCCTGAAAGCGCAGGACTTTTCCGTTATCGTAAAAGCGGCGTCCAAATAATTCAAAAAAAGCCCTCTTCCCGAGGGCTTTTCATATATGAAGAATACCGGCGATGCCGCGCGGCATCGCAAAGGATATGCAAAACACATTTCATCTCAGTTACAGGAGGAAGATACAGATGAAAAAACCGGTTGTATTATGTATTATGGACGGTTTCGGAAAAAATGATTCGGATTACGGCAACGCCATCGCCATGGCAAAAAAACCGAATCTGGATAAACTGATGGCAGAATGCCCGATGACGTATATCGGCGCGTCCGGTCTTGACGTTGGCCTGCCGGACGGGCAGATGGGCAACAGCGAGGTCGGCCATACGAATATCGGCGCCGGCAGAATCGTTTATCAGCCGCTTACCAGAATCACGAAAGCGTTTGCGGACGGCGACGCCTATAAAAACGAAGTGCTTGTAAGCGCCATGGAAAACGCAAAGGGCAAGGCGCTCCACCTGATCGGCCTTGTTTCTCCCGGCGGCGTGCACAGCCATACGGAGCATCTTTACGGCCTTATGGAAATGGCAAAAAAACACGGCGTGGAAAATGTGTATATCCATGCCATTCTGGACGGACGTGACGTTCCCCCCGCCTCCGCGGCAGAGGATCTGGAAGTGCTTGAGGATAAGATCGCGCAGATCGGCGTCGGCAAGATCGCCACGGTAACCGGCAGGTTTTATGCGATGGACAGGGATAATATCTGGGACAGAGTGGAAAAAGCCTATGCGGCGTTCGTTTACGGCGAGGGTATTCAGGCGGACGATCCGGTCAAGGCGGTTCGCGCGTCTTATGAAACCATTGATGAGGACGGCAAACATCTTACAGATGAATTTGTGCTCCCAACCGTGATCGGCGGCAAAGAGGGCAGAGTGCAGGCAAGCGACAGCGTGATCTTCTTTAACTTCCGCCCGGACAGAGCAAGGGAGATCACAAGGGCGTTTGTGGATCCCGATTTCACCGGCTTTGAAAGAAAGAACGGCTTTTTCCCGCTGAATTATGTTTGCATGACCCAGTATGATGAGGAAATGCCGAACGTAAGCGTTGCTTTTCCGCCGGAGACCCTGAAAAACACCTTCGGCGAATATATCTCCAATCTTGGCAAGACCCAGCTTAGGATCGCGGAAACACAGAAGTACGCCCACGTTACCTTCTTCTTTAACGGCGGCGAGGAAAAACAGTACCCCGGCGAGGACAGGATTCTGGTTGATTCCCCCAAGATCTCCACATTTGACCTTATGCCGGAAATGAGCGCGCCGGAGGTTTCCGAAAAACTCAATGCCGCGGTAAGAAGCGGAAAATATGACGCGATCATCGTAAACTTCGCAAACTGCGATATGGTTGGCCACACGGGGATCATCCCGGCTGCCGTCAAGGCGGTTGAAACGGTGGATTCCTGCGTAGGTTCGCTTGCGCAGGCTGTGAAAGAGATGGGTGGCGTGCTGTTCGTTACGGCAGACCACGGCAATGCGGATAAGATGCTGGATGAAAACGGCGAGCCGTTTACGGCGCATACAACCAATCCGGTTCCGTTTATCGTGGTCAATTATCCGTGCAAGGTGCGTGACGGCGGCAGGCTTTGCGATATTGCGCCCACCATGCTGAAAGTGATGGGTCTGGAACAGCCCGCGGAGATGACGGGTGAATCCATTATTCTCTGATCTGCCTGTAAACGGTCTGCTTTTATAGCGCCTGATTATGCCGGGAACGCAAATATTGCCTTAAAACGGACTGCTTTTTTAACCCGATTGTTTAACAAATAATCAAAAGAGTTAAGATATTTTATAAACATTTCATAAACATTCAAGCTGATTGCAAAATCCAATAAAAGGTTATTCCATTGCAAGCGGCAAATGTGGTACTATTTGTCACGGGGTGTTATTATGAAAAAGATAGACAAGCAGGCTATACTCGGTCTGCGCATTATGCAGAGAAGAAAACAGCTCGGAATCAACCAAAGCGAACTTGCGGAGCAGATCGGTCTCAGCGAGCATCAGATCTCCAATATTGAAACCGGCAGAAGTTATCCGAGAATGAAAAGTTTTATTCGTATCTGCGAGATTCTTGAAGTAAATGCGGATTACTTCATTTCCGGCGCAATGAAAGATGAAATAGATGAAAATATCATTGATATGATCTCTTCGCTTTCTCAGGAAGAGCAAAAAACAGTTTGGAAATTGCTGGATGCTTATATTCACCGCAATGATGATTCAAGAGTTTAAAAGTTAAAAGATCCGGCGGCAGAACACCGTCGGATTTTTTAATATCATAGTATGTGTATTCCATTTGGCGGCGCGCGCCCCGGCGGGGCGCCGCACAGCCGGTTCTGAAAAGGAGAGTGTGGTATGATCTTTGATAAGGCGCAAAATATGGCGCAGTATTATGAGGGCGCGCCGCTGCTTGAAAAATGCGCGGAATTTATCCGGAAATTTGAGGCGCAGAATCTGCCGGACGGCGCTTACGAAATAGACGGCGAGCGCGTGTTTGCGAATATTCAGTCTTACCGAACCGGCCCGCAGACGCCGGAAAGCCGCTTTGAGGCGCACAAAAAGTATATTGACGTTCAGTATATCGTTTCCGGCATTGAAAAGATCCGCTGGGCAAAACTCGGCGATCTTACACAGGTGGAGGAACGGTATTCCAAGGGGCAGGATATCGCGTTTTACACGGGGGATTCCAGATTTGATTTTGTGCTTACCAAAGGCATGTTTTTAATGCTCTATCCGCAGGACGCGCATATGCCCGGCATCAGCGATGAAAAAGATGTAAACGTCAGAAAGATCGTTTTTAAGATCGCGGCAAACGGCTAAAGGTTTTCCTTACCGCCCAGCATGCTGCGTGTGATCTCTATAAACCGCTTGAGCACCGGGTTTGCTTTTAAAGTGGAATAATATACACCGAAAGATACGGGGGAAGAGTCTGTTATGGGAATGTATTTCAGGCTCTCCTCTTTTTTCATGGGCAGATCCGGCTGCACGCAAAAGCACAGCCCCGCCTGCACAAGCGGTTTGGCGCATTCATAGTTGTCGCACAGATAGATCTGGCTCTGTTTCAAAACGGCGGATGTGGCGGTTACCACTTTGTAGATCTCCGGAATATCCCGCTGCCGGGAGATTAGCGCAATGCTTTTTCCCTGCAGGTCGGCAATCTTCAGCGAATCGTATTTGGCAAGTTCGCTGTTTTTGCTGCAAACGCAGCAAACGGGGCACTTTTTCAGCTCCTTATACAGAATCCGGTTGTGGGTAGGTGTGTCCGCCTTGTAAGAAAAGATCACGTCCACCGTTTCATTTTCCGTAAGCACGTTTACCGGCATGAACGGCGCAATCTTCACAACCGGCCTGCACAAAGGCAGTTCCTCTGCAATGCGCCGGAGCACGCGCGGCAAAACGCCGCACATCTGAATATCCCGGCAGGTAACGCCGAGCGGCAGCACTTCGGAAACGCTTTTTTCGCTGATTTTGGCTTTGGCGTTGCGCAGAATCTTCAGCGCGTCTGACGCGGGTCCCATAAAGCGGATCCCGTCCCTTGTCAGTTCCACGCTTTTGCTGGTGCGGTTAAACAGCTTTGTGCCCAGTTCCGCCTCCAGCGAATTGATCTGGTGGCTCACCGCCGGCTGGGTCATTCTCAGGTTTTCGGCAGCGCGCGAAAAATTCAGGCACGTGCAAACCTCCATAAAGCATTCTAACTGAACGGTATTCATAAAAGATCACCTGCTTGTTAATTATTTATCAATTGCATATTTATTAATAAAAGTCTTTTATAGATAATAAACGATTTTTATTTGAAAATCAAGCGGATTTGTGATATATATTTATATGTAAGAATTGTTTGTGCGTTTATTGTAAGCGGGCAAACTTTTATAAAGAAGGTGGTATCAATTCAAACGAAACAGGAAATTATAAAGCTCAATAAGGATATATCCATATCTATAGATAAGTATATGGATGCCCGCACGGAGAAGTTCGGGCTTACCGCGGCGCAGGGAATCGTGCTCCTTTTTGTTGCGGAAAACGGGGGAATCCATGTTTCCGAACTGAAAAAATTTGTGGACACCTCTAAAAGCACTGTTTCTGCCACGCTGAAAAGGCTTTGCGGCAAAGGGTTTGTTACTCTTGAACCCTTGGAGGATGATAACAGGCAAAAAAGGATTGTGCCCACCGAAAAAGCGCTTCGCGTTAAAAACAGCCTTTCGCGCGAATTTGCCGATATCTGTGAGGAATTGTTCGGCGAATTTTCGCAGGAAGAACTGAACTGCGTCTGCCGTTTTCAGAAAACGGTTGCGGAGAATGCGCGGCGCTGCTTTAAAAACTATATGGAAACGGAGGAAAAGTAGTTGAAACATGTTCTGAAGTACGTTAAAAACTATAAAAAAGATTCGTTTTTAACGATCTTTTTCACCATGCTTGAAGTCGTTATGGAAGTGTTGCTGCCGTTTGTAACGTCCTTTATTATAGACAGGGGCATTCAGGCGGGGAATGTAAACAATGTTTATATCTACGGCGGCATCATGCTGGTTATGGCGGCGCTCAGCCTAACTTTCGGCGCTCTTGGCGGAAGATATGTTGCGCGGGCGTCCTCCGGCTTTGCGGCGAATCTTAGAAAAGGAATTTATGATAAGGTGCAAACCTTTTCCTTTTCAAACATTGATCATTTCAGCACAGCAAGCCTTGTAACGCGTATGACCACGGATGTTACCAATATTCAAAATGCGTATATGATGACGTTAAGGATCGCCACCAGAGCGCCCCTTACCCTGATCTTCAGCTGGGTAATGTGCTTTTTTATCAGCAAAAAGATCAGTCTGGTGTTTTTCATTGCCATCCTTCTTTTGGGCGGCGTTCTGGCAGTGATCATTCGGGCGTCGCTGAAATGGTTTGATAAGGCGTTTAACACATACGATAAGGTAAACGCCGATATACAGGAGAATATTTCCGCGGTCAGGGTTGTAAAATCCTATGTTCGTGAAGATTATGAGATCAAAAAGTTTGATAAAGTTGTTAAACTTCTTAAAAAATTCAACATCAAGGCAGAGAGTTATTTAACCCTGAACAACCCGGCGCTTATGATCTGCGTTTACGGCTGCACCATTGCCATTTCCTGGTTTGCCGCGCACTATATCGTTGCCGGGGATATGACAACGGGTAACCTCACCACCCTGCTTTCCTATATCATGCAGATCTTAATGAGCCTGATGATGCTCAGCATGATCTTCGTTATGATTGCCATGAGTTCCGCCAGCGTGCACCGTATTTCCCAGGTGCTTGTTGAGCAGCCGGATATCCATAATCCGCAGGATCCTGTGGAAGAGGTGAAAGACGGCAGTATCGATTTTAACCACGTCAACTTTTCTTACAGAAAGGGCAGCGATAAAAACGCCCTCAGCGATATTGATATTCATATCAAATCCGGCGAAACGATCGGCATTATCGGCGGAACCGGCAGCGGCAAGAGCAGTTTTGTAAATCTGATCTGCCGCCTGTATGATGTTTCCTCCGGCAGTGTGTGCGTCGGCGGTGTGGATGTCAGAGAATATGATACGGAGGCGCTCAGAAACCAGGTTTCCGTGGTGCTGCAGAAAAACGTGCTCTTCTCCGGCACAATCCTGGAAAACCTCAGGTGGGGCAATCCGGACGCTACGGACGAGGAATGCATAGAGGCGTGCCGATCCGCCTGCGCGGATGAATTTATTGAGCGCATGCCCGATAAATATAACACCTATATCGAGCGCGGCGGCACAAATGTTTCCGGCGGCCAGAAACAGAGGCTCTGCATTGCAAGGGCGCTGCTGAAAAAGCCGAAAGTGCTGATTTTGGATGACTCCACTTCCGCGGTGGATACCGCAACGGACGCCAAGATCCGCGAGGCGTTCAGAACCAAGATTCCAAACACCACCAAGATCATCATTGCGCAGCGCATCTCCAGCGTTAAGGATGCAGACCGCATCATCGTTTTGGATGAAGGGCGCATAAACGGTTTTGACACACATGAAAACCTTTTGAAAAATAACGAGATTTACAGCGAGATCTTCGAGTCCCAGCAGGGCGGCGGAGATTTTGACCAGCAGTAAGAAAGGAGGGCGCACAATGAATCATAACAACAGCAAAAGCAATCTCAGAAACGGCGCCAAATCCTTTTCGCGCATTCTGAAATATATGGTTGCAAACAACAAGGTTGCGTGGTTCTTCGTTGTTGTCTGCATCGTCATTTCAGCATTCTCTCAGATGCAGGGAATGGTCTTTATTCAGTCTCTTGTAGACGATTATATTCAGCCGATGCTGACTTCCGGCTCAAATGATTTCAGCGGCCTTGCAAACGCGCTGATAAAAGTGGCGGTCATCTATATCGTTGGCATTATCGCGTCATTCACCTATTCCAGAATCATGGTAAATGTAACGCAGGATACCATGCAGAAACTGCGTACGGATCTGTTCAGCAATATGGAAAAACTGCCCATCAAGTATTTTGACACGCATGCACACGGCGATATCATGAGCGTGTATACAAACGATATTGATACCATGCGCCAGCTGATCAGCCAGAGCATACCCCAGATCTTCAATTCGGTCATCACGCTTGTGTTCTCCCTTGTTGCCATGATCAGAATGAATATCGTGCTGGCGGGCATTACGGTGCTTATGGCGTGCGTTATGCTGGTGGTTACCAGAAAATTCACCCAGCGCTCCGGCAGATATTTTGATAAGCAGCAAAAAGCGCTTGGCGAGGTAGACGGCTTTATTGAGGAAATGCTGGACGGTCAGAAAGTGGTCAAAGTGTTCTGCCACGAGGAAAAAGCAAAGGCAGATTTTGATCAGATCAACGAACAGCTTCGTTTCAGTTCCTATAAGGCAAACAAATATGCCAATATGATGATGCCTGTTAACGTAAATATCGGCAACCTGAGTTACGTTATCTGCGCGGCAGTCGGCGCGGCGCTTTGCCTTGGCGTGGGCGGCGCAACCGGTATCGCCGGCGCAACGGTCGGCACGGTTGTTGCGTTTATGGGCCTGAACAAGAGTTTCAGCATGCCGATCGCGCAGATCAGCCAGCAGATGAATTCCATCATCATGGCGGTTGCAGGCACAAAGCGTGTGTTCGCCCTGTTTGACGAGCAGCCGGAAGAAGATCACGGCTATGTTGAAATGGTAAACGCCGTGGAGCATGAGGACGGCTCTGTTACAGAGGCAGACCACAGAACCGGCGTTTGGGCATGGAAACATCCGCATCAGGCGGACGGCACCGTAACCTACCAGAAACTGGAGGGCGCCATCGTGCTGGATGGTGTGGATTTCGGCTATACGGACGATAAAATGGTGCTGCACGATATCAAGCTGTATGCTGAGCCGGGTCAGAAGATCGCGTTTGTCGGCTCCACCGGCGCGGGCAAAACCACAATCACCAATCTGATCAACCGCTTTTATGATATTCAGGATGGTAAGATCCGCTATGACGGCATCAATATCACCAAGATCAAAAAGCCGGATCTCCGCCGCACCCTTGGCGTTGTTTTGCAGGATACCCACCTGTTTACCGGCACGATCATGGATAATATCCGTTACGGCAAAACGGATGCTACGGATGAGGAATGCATCGCCGCGGCAAAGCTTGCCAACGCGCACGGCTTTATTACAAGACTGCCGGATGGTTATGACACCATGATCGACGGCGACGGCGGCAACCTTTCTCAGGGTCAGTGCCAGCTGCTTGCCATCGCAAGGGCGGCGGTTGCAGATCCGCCCGTGCTGATTCTGGATGAGGCCACCTCCTCCATTGATACCAGAACGGAAGAACTGGTGCAGAAAGGCATGGATGCGCTGATGAAAGGCAGAACCACGTTTGTGATTGCGCACCGCCTTTCCACCGTTAAAAATGCGGACTGCATTATGGTGCTGGAGCACGGCAGAATCATTGAGCGCGGCAGCCATGATGATCTGATTGCCCAGAAAGGCAAGTATTATCAGTTGTATACCGGTAATTTTGCGGAACGCCCCGCATAAAACAAATGCCCGCCCCTATTTTGGAGCGGGCATTTTTGTATATAACGAAAAAAGAAAGCACCTGAAATGGTGCTTTCTTTGTAGGGGTTATCAACTGATATTTCCGTTATTATCACATGACATAATCACCGTCATAGGTACGGTTTTGGTAATAATACCAAGCCAATATTTTTTAACAAGGAAGTTTCCTGTGGCTGTTCTTCCGGACTTTGTTGCAGTTGCTTCTTTAACTTTCCAAGCGCTATTGTAAACGGTATAAGACGTAGATGCATTTGTACAAGTAGCAGAACTACCCGTGTAAGTGAATGTTCCCCATATCGTTACACTCCACTGCCTTTCATCATCACTGCTATAATATGTTGCCGTTTTTCCTTCGCTTTTTGATCCGGAACTAAATGGTGCAATCGTTTCTGTAAATTCAGTTACAAGGTAACTTCCGTCATCAAAATATTCCACCTTAGAATTAGTGGTAATTGTGCTTTGAGCAAATACACTAAATGGAATAGACATACTAAGAATTAAGGTTAAAAATATTACAGAAATTCTTTTTACAATTTTCATTTTTTATACGCCTTCTTCAAAATTTACTATAACATAACTGTTATCAGTTTCTTCTCTTGAAATAACAGCACCCACTGTTGTACAGATGCCCCAAATTGCAATTGCAACAACCAGAGAGATAATGATTGCTTTCTTGATACTGGTGCTTTTCTTAATTTCCTGAGCATCAATGCCGGCAGAATACTCGTCTGCAATCTCTTTCGGCTCACCGAATGTCAGCAGGATATCGTGAAAAGTAGCGTCTTCGTTTTCCGCAACAAAGTCCTCAATCTGTTCTGTTAAACCGTCTATAAACTCTGTTTTGGAATCTTTGCCTCCGGGCAGCCGTTTTCTGATTTCCTTAAGATATTTGCTGATTTCTTTCTTCAATTCGTTTTGCATATCTATCGGCATCGCTGTCTCTGTCCAGTATTCTGCTTACGTTTGCGCAAACCTTATCATATTCGTTTAAAAGCTGCAGGTAATACAGCCTGCCCTTATCTTCAATATGATAATATCTTCTCTTGCGCTTCACGCCAACCTGCTTTATATAATCGGTTATATAGCCGGCTTCCGTCATGCGAAACAGAATGTTGTAAAGCGAGCCTTCCAGAATATAATACTTGCCGCCGCTTTTTTCTTTAAAGGTTTGAGTGATCTCATAGCCGTAAAGATCGCCTTTCTGCAAAAGGTGCAGAATCAGCATTTCGGCAGTTCCTCTTTTAAAATTATCTGAATTTCTCATTTCAGACACCTCCTTTTTCTTTTATGCCTTGATTATAGCATAAATACTATTGAGCGTAAATACTTTTTATTAAAACTTAACAATTTGTTTTTTTCTGCCGCAATTTGCAGAAAAAAGAAAAAATGCCGCCCAAACATACGGTTCGGCGGCGTTGAATATTCTTTGCTCCGCTCTGTTTAAACGGATCATTTCTTTGCGAAATAGGGGTAAAAAAGCAACACGGCAAGCGCTTTAACGTATTTCATGTTTTTTCTCCTTTCGTGTTTTCGTTACAAGTTCATTAAACACGAAAGCGCCGCGTTTTTCCATAAACCCTGCTTTACAACGCGGTTTACAGCCTGCCGCGTTTGCTTTACATCACGCTTTTTTCATGCTTTTATATACCGGAAACGCCGCTTTAAAAGCGGCATACCCAATCAAAACGCCAAGCAGATTCAGAATAATATCGTCTATATCAAAACTGCCAACCCTAAACAGCAGCTGCGCGCCCTCCGCCGCAAGAATGGCAAAAAAGGAAACGGCAAGGCATTTCCAAAGCGCGCGCAGGCGCCGCGCTGCCGGCAGGAAAAAGCCAAACGGAATAAACAGCGCAATGTTTCCAAAAATATTCAGCATCGCAATATCCGTTTGGATCCGATCGTTTTGAAAAGCGTTCCAAAAACCGCGGATCGTTTCAAACGGAACAAGGTTTACGGCGTATGTCATATATTCGGCAAGCGGCATTTGCCGCATATAAACATTGCCGCGCCCTCTGAAAAACAGTATATATGCCAGAATCAGAAGATACAGCAGAAACGCCGCTCCTGTCAGCCGTTTTAAAGTTTTTTGCATGTATATCCTCACTTTCAAAACCATGCCGTTTCAAATGATCTTTCCAAACAATCCCTCCGGCTTGCCTGC
>ERZ780218.1114-NODE-1114-length-19253-cov-6.610532_pt1 | contig 19253 bp, 14 predicted proteins | sample MGYA00510975_ERZ780218 | MGnify/ENA primary metagenome ERZ780218 (study PRJEB29588, sample SAMEA2152063) | human gut metagenome | biome: human gut; feature: human-associated habitat; material: faeces | place: Denmark | collected 2008/2010 ... | reverse complement strand
GGCTCCACCAGCGCCATCGCCGTGTGATCGCAGACCATGGCGGCCAGCGCAATGATTTTCAAGGCTCTGCCATCCATCCCGCTCCTCCTTCCATCTATCTGTCCACAGCCGAAAGACGCCGCCGGAGTATGCGTCCGGCGGCATCTGGTACTTCTTTGTTTACAAAATCTATCAGCAGATCTCCGCGCCTGCGGGCATCTCCTTCTCGGGAACCATGAGGGAAAGATTTCCCTCGGCGTCCTCCGCGCAGAGAATCATTCCCTCGGACATCACGCCGGCCAGCTTGGCGGGCTTTAAGTTGGTCACTACCATGACTCTCTTTCCCACCATCTCCTCGGGAGAGTAGTGAGCCTTAATGCCGCTGACAATCTGGCGCACCTGGCTTCCAATCTTTACCTGGGAGCAGAGAAGCTTTTTGGACTTCGGCACCGCCTCGCAGGCGATGATCTTTCCCACCTGGAACTGGAGCTTCGCGAAATCGTCGTAGGTGATCTCCGGCTTGGCCTCGATATCGATGGCGGGCTCCTCCGGCTCAGATTTTTCATCCGCGGCGGCCTCGGCGGCTCTCATGGCCTCCACCTTTTCAAGCTCGGTGTAAGGCGCTTCGAGAACGGCGGAAAAGCTGCCGAAACGGTCAATCAGGCGGTGGGCGAGAGCGTTGGTGTCGCTGTAAGGGAAGGATTTGTACAGCATAACCTCCAATACCTCGTGCGGCTCGAAGTTTTCCATGCCCTCGTTGACGAATCTGTTTCTCAGTCTCGTTTTGTGTCCGATATTGTCGCTTTGGATTTTCATAATAAACCTCTGACAAAATGATAGCATATCGCCGCCTTTTTGTGTATAATAATCGCGTAAGTTTCTTTTTAATCGGAGGTTTCGATGGACAGAAAACAAATATTGGATTCCTTAAAAGCTGAAATGATAGAAACGCTTCAAAAGGTTCTGCGCTTTGAAACGGTCACCACGGACGCGCTGCCGGGTATGCCCTTCGGCAAAAACAACGCGGACTGCCTTGCATATGTTCTGAAAAAAGGCGAGGAAATGGGATTTAAGTCCTACAACTGCGACAACTACGCGGGACATCTCGATTTTGCCGCCGACGACAAAAACGCGGAGGTGTTCGGCGTTTTGGGACATCTCGACGTCGTGCCCGTAACCGAGGGTTGGATTGCCCCTCCCTTCGGCGGCGAAATCATAGACGGCAAAATTTACGGCAGAGGCACCATGGACGACAAGGGTCCCATGATTGCCTGTCTTTACGCCGCAAAAGCGCTCAAAATGAGCGGATTCCGTCCCCGCCGCATTCATCAAGATGCCCAGCAGGCCGCGGCCGTTCCGCCGGATGTCTCTGAAACATGGTAAGTTTTATTTTTTCATGGCTGTTGCGGCAAATGCCGGAACGCGGCCGTTTTCATTTTCAATAACATCATACATCAAGCAATATGAACCATCCCTATCTAGACCCCGCTTTTCTGGTTTCCTGGTCCCGGCTTACGCCGGAGGCCATCAAGCCGGACATCACGGAAGCCATCTCCCGAGCCAAAGAGAATATCCGGGCCATCTGCGACCAGCCGCTGGATTCCCTGACTTATGAAAGCACCTTCGGCGCTCTGGAAAAGGCTTCCGAGGACCTGCACCTGGGCTGGGGCCGCATCATGCACCTGGACTCCGTCAATGACGAACCCGCCCAGCGGGAGGCCATCGGGGAAATGCTGCCGGAAGTGGTGACCTTCTCCTCCTCCGTGCCTCTGAACCCGCGCCTGTGGACGGTGCTGAAAGCCGCGGCCTCCTGTGACTGGGTGGAAGACCTTTCCCCCGTCAGGCAGCGTTTCATCCAGGAAACGCTGGCAGACTTCCGTGAGAGCGGGGCGGACCTGCCGGACGACGTGAAGCCGGAATACGCGGAAATAGAAGCCCAGCTCTCCCTGAAGACCAAGAAATTCGCGGAAAACGTGCTGGACTCCACCAACGCCTGGGAACTCATTGTGGAAGATGAGGCGGAACTCTCCGGGCTGCCGGATTCCGTGAAGGAGGCCGCCCGCCTGGACGCCCTGGCCAACGGCTACGGCACGGAAGAAGAGCCCCGCTGGCGCTTCACCCAGAAATTCACCTCCCTCCAGCCTGTCATGCAGTTTGCGGACTCGGACAGTCTGCGCCGCCGCATGTGGGAGGGCTCCTGTTCCATCGGAAAAGGGGGGGAATACGATAATGAAGCCCTCATCGCTGAAATCCTGGAACTGAGGGACAGGAAAGCCCATTTGCTGGGGTACGGCTGCTTTGCGGATTACGCCACCTCCCGCCGCATGGCCGGGAGCGGGGCCAACGCCCTGAAATTCATCAATGACCTGCATGACAAGGTAAAGCCCTCTTTCCTGAAGGACATGGAAGCCGTCCGCAGATACAAGGAGGAAAAAACCGGAAAACCCGTGGAAAAACTTTCCCCGTGGGAAACCGGCTACTGGTCTGAAAAACGCCGCCGCGAACTGTACGCTTTTGACGAGGAAGACCTGCGCCCGTATTACTCCGTGGAAAAAGTCATGGAAGGACTCTTTTCCATCTACTCCGGCCTGTACGGCATTACGGTGACGCCGCGCCCTACGGTGGCGTTCAAACCCGGTGAATCCGGGGAAGCGCCGGAAGGCGCGGTGGAGGTATGGCATCCGGACGTCCTGTTCTATGAATTGCATGATGCGGAAAGCGGGGAGCACCTGGGTTCCTTTTACGCGGACTGGCATCCGCGGGACTCCAAGCGCGCCGGGGCATGGATGAACTGCCTGAGCGTAGGGGAACCGCCGCACGGCGGCAAACCCCGCGCGCCCCATCTGGGTCTCATGGTCGGAAACATGACCAAGCCCGTGGGGGACAAGCCCGCGCTGCTGTCCCACCGGGAGGTGGAGACCATTTTCCATGAATTCGGCCATCTGCTGCACCAGCTCCTTTCCGACGTGGAAGTGAAGTCCCTGGCGGGAACCAACGTGGCCTGGGATTTTGTGGAACTTCCCTCCCAGATTAATGAAAACTGGTGTTGGGAGAGGGAATCCGTGGACCTCTTCGCCGCCCACTATGAAACGGGTGAAAAAATACCGGACGAACTGTTCTCCAAAATGCGCTCCGCCCGCAATTATATGAGCGGCACGGATTTCATGCGCCAGCTCTGCTTCGGCAAGCTGGATTTGGAGCTTCACGTCAACTGGCCGCAGTACAAGGGCGTTCCGCTGGAAGAAACGGATGAACGCATCCTGGCGGACTACCGGGTGCCGATGACGGACCGCGGCCCTTCCGTGGCGCGCCGCCTGACGCACATCTTCGCGGATCCCACGGGCTATGCCTCCGGCTACTACTCCTACAAATGGGCGGAGGTGCTGGAAGCGGACGCTTTCAGCCGCTTCCTGAAGGAAGGAGTGCTGAACCCGCAAACCGGGCGCGATTTCCGCCGCTGCATCCTCAGCAAGGGCAACAGCAAGCCCGCCGCGGAACTCTACCGCGACTTCATGGGCCGTGATCCGGACGCGGAAGCGCTGCTGGTCAAATCCGGCGTTCTTTAACCTCTTTACCCACATTATCTGAACAATCCTTATGTCTGAACAAAAGAGACTCTCTCTCGCCGGCGTCGGTTGCGGTTCCCGTACGCGCACTTACATGAAGCTGGCCATGGAACAAAAAAACCGCTACCGCATTGCCGCCGCGGCGGATCCCGTCAAACAGCGCACGGAAGCCGTTCGCGACTTTGCCCCGGAGGAGGAACGGGATTCCGTCCGCCTGTTCAAGGATGCCGCCTCCCTGCTGGCGGAGCCGCGCCTGGCGGACGTGGCCATCATCGGCACACAGGACGACTACCATTACGCTCCATGCAGGAAGGCCATGGAGCTGGGCTATCATGTCCTGCTGGAAAAACCCATTGCCAAGACGCTGAAAGAAGCGCTGGAACTTAGGGATATGGCCCGTGCGCTGAAGCGCCGCGTGGCCGTGTGCCACGTGCTGCGCTACACCCAGTTTTACCGGACCCTGAAAAAAATCATCGACAGTGGGGAAATCGGGGACGTCATCACCTTCAACGCCAATGAAGGCGTGGGGGCGTGGCACTTCGCCCACTCCTTCGTGCGCGGACACTGGGGCAACAGCAAGACCTCCACTCCCATGATCGTAGCCAAATGCTGCCATGACATGGACATCCTTTACTGGCTCATGGGCCGGCGTAAATGCCTCTCCGTCGCCAGTTTCGGGGAGCTTACCTTCTTTACGAAAAAGACGCTCTCCTCACCCCGGCCGGAACGCTGCACGGAGTGGACCACCCCGGTGGGGGAAGACCCCTGGGACGCCCGCAAATACGCCACGGACGACGAATGCAAACGCTGGCTGGGCATGGTGTATGACCGGGCGCAGGAAGCTACCGCGGAGGAAATCTGCGAATGGCTGAAAACCTCCCCGTGGGGCAGGGACTACCTCCAGTGCGACAATGACCAGCCGGACCATCAGGTTTCCATCATGCGCTTTGAGGGAGGCTTGACGGGCACGTTCACGATGACGGCTTTCGAACAGGGGCGCCACATTGAAGTGTATGGCACCAAAGGCAAAATCCGCGCCGGAGTCTTCTACAAGGAAAACGGCCCCGGTGAAATAACCGTGACGCCCCACTTTGGCGGAAAAACCCGTGTGGTGGAGCTGGAGGAACTGGCCGGAGGCTACCAGGGGCACGGCGGCGGCGACTGGGGATTGATTGAGGCTCTGTATGATGACATGCTGACGGTGCCCTCTCCGGAGGATATGACCACTTCCATTGAGGAATCCGCCCATTCCCATGTGATGGCCTTTGCCACGGAACACGCCCGGCTGAGCGGGCAGGTGGTGGATGTTGCTGACTTCGAACGCAAGGTCGCGGAAGGCATCCTGAATTATTGATGCGGTTTTCCTCCTTGAGGGAAAGGAAAAGGCGCAGGCGTCCAAAATGCCTGCGCCTTTTTGTATATAAAATACTATCCTTTTTTTAGGCGGATTTAGAATCCGGTGTCAACATAAAAGAATCAAAAATGCAGATAAATGAATCTGTTACCATGTTTTTTCCTCCAGTTCCGAACGGGAAAGAAAACGAATTGTCCCCTTCGCCCATTATGGAAACACAGAATGGAAGAAAAACGGCTCTTCTCTCCATAAAAATAATTTTTAGATTAATTATTAACGCATTACATACATGATGAACTGAAATGCCAATGACCGGATTATTTTTTGTACCGAAAATTTTTCATCCTTTGCATTCGCAATGCGGATTCTAAATCCGGTACGGATTTTTTTGTCATGAGAAAAACACTTTGTCTTTTAGCCGCCTTGGCATTGTCTTCTCTATCAAATGCTGCCTCATTTTCTTTGGAGCTTTCTCCAACCGGGGGCGGGGCTCAGAACACCGTATCCCTTGACGGAATAACACCCCAGGATATCTTTGGTTATGAAACCGATGTCTGGCATGGAACTATAACGAAAAGCGCTTTGTCGGGCCAGGTGTCGTTAAACGATGGTTCCCTTGGTCTTCAACTCGGCGGAGTAGCCGATGTCGGCAAGGGAAATTTTGCCGGTCTCAAATTTGACATGCCTTCAGGAGTGGAGTCTGCCAAGATGTCTTTTACGATTACTTACACCTCTGCTTGGGGAGCCGCCAATTTCAACTGCGATTATACCTGCAATGTGTATGGATTCACGGCCGAGGGAACATCCACGGTCATAGGAACATGGTCTTTGCAAAATGCCAAAGCTTCTCTTACCCAGAATGAGCCTGTTGATGTCTCTTTCGACCTGCAGTTGGACCCTGATACGGATTATTCTTCTTTTGGCTTGATATTCAATAATACCCGTGTGGCCAATGCCGGCGGCATGGGGTGTGAGATCAGCAACATTCTTATTTCCGGGGAAGCAGTACCGGAACCGGCTACGGCCTCTCTGGGACTTCTTGGCCTGGGCGCCCTTCTTCTGCGCCGCCGCAGAAACTGATGACGGTCATACAGGTGATTGACCGGACAGGCTGTGTCCAAGCCGGTTTTGTGCGAAGAGGGGATGGTTCATCCCCTCTTTTTTATCCGTTTTCCACGCAGTTTTTTCTGGTTTGATGGACAGGGACGGATAAAATGGCGGACGGTATTTATGGTTAAGGTGTTTTTCAAGAGGGCAGCCCATTTGCTGACAGCGTTTTTTGCGGGAGGCGTCTGTGTCCTGCAGGCGACGGAGACGTCCGGCTTCGGCATAGACCTGGGTAATGGTTCCGGAACGGCGCAGGAGGGATGGACCAATGTAACCATGCCAGCAACGGCATCGGGAGGCGCCAATACATTTGTTGCCGTTCCGTTAATCAGGAATGGTACGGCTTCTTCTTCGTCGTCCGTGGCAGTGGGAAGCCTGTTCGGAAGGCTGGTTTCCCTGACCGTCTCCGCCAGATGCAGTTCTGGAGGTTCTTATACGCTGGCGGAACCCAATACCCGGTATACCTGGTATGAAGGGGGGAAGCACAGGCACAACGGTACGAACGCTGACGCGCCTTCTTCTTTTGAATTCCCCAATGGCTGCGAAGCTTTCAATACCAGCATGCGTCTGAGCGCCAACGGGATGCCGTCCGCCTCCGCCGCGGCCAGGCTTTCCTTCTCCGGATTCCAGGCGGGCAAGGAATATACGGTATCTTTCTTTTGCGGGCACAATGCGCCTGCTTATGAATCCATGACGCTGGTCAGCGGAACTCTGGTGGATGTGCGGGGGCTTCAAAGTTCCATGGGGAGCCTTTCCGGGAATCAATTTTCCGGTCTTTCCAATTCATCGGAACAGGACGCTTATCTGGCTGTGGAGTGGAGGGCCTGTGCGGATGAACAGGGCAGGCTGGTGTTTGATGTGACCAAGGAGGCGGACAGCAGCGCTTCCGGCCGCATGGAACTGAATGCCGTTACCGTCAGTACGGACGATTCCCCGGCTCCGGAAGTTCCGGATCCCCGGCCTGTCAGCGTCTTGCACAATAAGGCGCTCATTTTTCTTCCTTCTTCTCTTGCGCTCCCCGTTCCTTCTTCCACATGGGCGGCTGAAGGCCAGTTAACCTGTGAATTCTGGGTCAGGCCCAATGATGATGCCGTCACGGGAAAAATCATTTCTTTGGGAAATGCGTCTGTTTCCCTGGAACACGGTTGTCTGGCTCTGTCTGTTCCGGATGGGGATTCCGTCGCTTCCGTGAAAGCTGCCGGGAAGGAATTGGCTGCGGGGGAATGGCACCATGTAGCCGTCTCCGTCGGGGAGGAGGTTATCAGTCTGTATGTGGACGGAGGCCTGGCCGTTTCCTCGCCGCGGTCGCCTTACCTGCAGGCCATGAAATCAGGCTGGAAAGGGATTGTGCTGGAGGCGGGGTTCAAGGGTGCTCTGGATGAACTGCGTTTCTGGAATGCGGCTCTGGGCGGGGAGGAAGACGACTTTTTCTTGAACGGACCGTTGCCCCTGTCCCATCCCAGGTATGGGAGGCTGGTGGGCTGCTGGCGTCTGGATGGGGATTTCCGTGATGCCAAGTGGACGGAATTTGCGGAAAAGACAGGGAGCGCCTTTGTGCGCCCTTACCAGGCGGTTGCCCCTGAAGGGACTGAATTTTCCATTGTCACGGATAATGAAACGTTCCGTTACATGCTGGTGACGGCGTATGTGAGGAATGTGCATGTTATTTATGACTGGCCGGCGCGCGCCCATCTCATCAATAATTCCGATTTGATCTACATCAATTCCGTTACGCCGGCCGCGGACGGTTCTCTCAATTTTCAATATCCGGACAATGACGTGACGGAAAGCTCCGGTGTGGTTCTGCTGCCGTCTGACGGGGAATGTTCCAATGTCCTGGACTTCTCCGGGGAAGGGGCTTACATGAACGTGGGCGGAGGTTTGCTGGGCGGCGGCAGTTCCGGAGCGTTTACCGTGGAAGTCCGCATGGCTTTGGACGGAGACGGACAGGAGGCGGTGCTGTTTGAAAATGATAACGTTTCCATGAGGCTGGAATGGAAGGAAGACCATTACAGGGGCCGTACCCAGGCAGGCCCGGATAAAGCCTGGGAGGCGGATTTGCCGCCTGTGGAAGCCGGCAGGTATTTCTGGCTGGCCTTCGTCAGGAATTCTTCTGCGGATACGGCGTCCTTTTATGTGGACGGGGAGGCCGTAAGCACGGCCGCCGCGGATGCGGGGGAAATGGAGGGAACTGCCAATGCCGTCATAGGAAGGAATTTGGATGGCAGAATTGAGGAAATGCGCGTGTGGCATGAGGCCCGTGCGGCGGCCCGCCTGGGGGCGGCTGTCCAGCACAGCTGGGGAGACAGGTTGTTGGTGGGCCGCTGGGGGACAAGTGACCAATTTGGCCATGATACAGCTTCCTGGGTGGAACATGTCCGTATCCTCCGCAGGCTGACTGAAGGCGTTTCCGGAATGCGGATACGGCTGGGTGTCTCCGGCGGGAACTGGTCCGCCATGCTGTCTGATGCAAATGCCCGTGAGGCTTTTGCCGAAAATGTGGCGGAAGTGGTACGCAAGCATCAATTGGACGGACTGGATCTGGACTTCGAATGGATTGACCAGAACGATACGGCCGCCTGGAATAATTACGGAGAATTGGCCAGGGCAATCCGGGCGGCTTCCCCGGATATGTTTTTTACCATTTCCCTGCATACCTACTATTACAAATTCCCGGCGGCCTGCATGCGTTATGTGGATTATTTCACGTTCCAGAATTATGGCCCCCAGATTGATGTAAACGGATATAGCAGCATGGTTTCCGCATGCAGAACATACCGTTCATGGGGCTATCCGGACTCCAAGATCATGCTCAGCGCTCCGTTCCAGGGGACTCCGGGCGCGGGGCAGGGCGCCGATATTCGGGCTTACCGGGACATTGTCTCAGCCTGCGCCGGAGTTCGGGAGGATCCTTCTCTGGATTCCGCCAGCTTCAATTATGGCGGAGGCAAGGTTAAGACGCTGCACTTCAATGGTGTGGATACGGTCAGGAAAAAGGCCCGCTACATCAGTGAACAGAAAGTGGTTGGGTTCATGTACTGGGATTTGGGAATGGATGTGGCGGATTCCTCTGGGAAGAACAACTACTTTGACGAATGCTGCCTGCTTCGGGCCGCCAACCGTTATGTTTCCTCCACCGCTTATCCGGATACTCCGGCCCCCTTTGCCCTTTCTTCTGCGGGGGAAACCGTCCCGGCCGGGGGCGGTGCCGTGGCGGTGGAAGTGCAGTCGGAAGAGAAGGCTCTGGGCTGGGTGGTCGCAGATTGTCCGGACTGGATTTCCGCCTCCGCCGTTTCGGGAATCGGCCGGACTACAGTCATTTTGACGGCGGCGGAAAACAAATCCGCTGACGGACGGTTCGGGACGGTAATCTTCCGTTCTTCCGACAAACAGGAATGCTCTGTCATCATAACGCAGGATGGCGCCGAATTGACGGGCTACGACAAGTGGGTGCAGGACTCCTTCCCTCCGGATGCTGCCGCGGACCGGACGGCTGCGGATGCCGTTCCTGCCGGGGACGGTATCCCCAACCTGATGAAATACGCCACAGGACAGGATCCGTTGAAACCCTGCGGGAGCGTTACGAAAGTAACGCTGGAAGAGGGGTAGGACGAATGCATGCATCTGGTGCTGCGCTGGCCTGTAAATCCGCAGGCAACGGATGTGAAGCATGAAGTGGAAGCCTCCACGGACCTGGTCGACTGGATTTCCCTGGGAGAAGTGGAAACCGCCGGAAAGACGGCTGCCGAATTTTGGGATGCGGAACCCGTACGGGAAAGCGGGATGGAACGCCGGTTTCTGCGGTTGAAAGTGACTCGGGAATAACTTAGGTACGTCCTTTCTGAAAAAAATTCCGTTCCTGCTTCCGTTTTTTGAGAAATCTATACGATCCGGCGGGGCATGACCGGCTGGGGAGCGCCGCGTGCCCATACCGCAACCGGACGGGCGGCTGTTTGTACAAGATACTCGAATTACAAAAGCATTGCTTCCTTTGAAACAGGCAGGGGCGCTTTAAAAAATCGCGTCCGCTTCGCACGCATTATTATCTGCCGTCTGCAGAAACCTGCGCTAAAATTTGTGTTCCACCGCCATTCCGTGGCATTTCCGGAACGGGAAAGGAGCCTATTTCTTCTTCGTGTTGAGTTTTTCCCTTACCCGTTCCACATTGGCAAGAGCGTCTTCATTCCCCAGCTCCGCCGCCCGTTCATACCACTTTTGGGCTTCGGCCAGGTTCTTGGCTACGCCAGTTCCGCGTTCATACATGGAACCCAGGTTGTTCATGCACTTGGCGTCGTCCTGTTCCGCCCCCTTGATGTAAAACTGATAGGCCAGGGCCATATCCTGTGGGGTGCCGAGGCCTTCTTCATGCAAGTAGCCGAGCAGGAAATGCATGCCGGGTACCGCATGCGTCTGGTTCTCTTCCAGATCGGTCAGAATATCCAGCGCCATTTTCGGGTCCGGCTCCAGATCCTCTCCCTTGATGAGCAGGCGCGCCTTCTCCACCAGAGCTTCCGGATCCCTGGTTTCCGCGGCTTTCAGTACATAATCCTTGTACAGTTCCCTGTTCGGCTGCACGCCGATGCCCTGCTCGTAATAGCGGGCCAGCCTCTTGAAACCGCGTACGTCCTCCTTTTTCACCAGGGCGGTGGCTGCCGTCATGGCAGAGGCCAGAAGCTGCTGCCGTTCCGCAGGCTCCTGCACATTCCCTGCCACGGTTTCATAATAATTGGCCAGCTCGTCCAGTGCCGTCAGGCTGCCGAGTTCCACAGCCTGTTCCCAGAACTTCACGGCTTCCGGATTGATGGTTTTCGGGGCCGGGGCCTGGCGTTCCCTGCCGGACGGGGTCATCCAGGGAGGAACGGTTCCGGCATCCGCCGGAATATCTTCCCCCTTACCCTTCTGTTCCGATTTCCGGAGCCACGGCGGAGTGTTGGCGTCCTCTCCGTTCAGGGTTAGCTTGACCTGCTGGCAGGCGGAAGTGAATCCGTTGTCCAGGGCCGCTGCTTCCCCCGTATTCTGGGGATAGGCCGCCTGGTTGGCCAGGAAAAGCAGGGAGGGGATATGTCCCCGTGCCGCCAGACCGTGCATCATGGCGCTGTAAGGCTGCAGGTTCTCATTGTTGGAACTCCACATGTCCGCCGCGTCCACATGTCCTTTCAAGGCTCCCCGGAACATCCAGGAATCCCCCTCGGCCATGCGTTTTTCCAGGCCGAATTCATAAATGAGGGCGCGGCCGAGCACGTACATGCCGCAGGGATCTCCCTGTCCGGCGGAAAGCCGAGCCCAGGCCAGGGCTTCCGGGTAGCCGGATTCTTCGCTCCTGTAACTGAATAACATCAGGTATGCCAGATCCGCCTGGCTGCGGGCGTTCCCCCCCTGAGCTTTTTTACGGAGGGTGGCGGTCAGCTGTTCCCATTGTTCCGGCGTGACGTATTCGGAAATGCCTTTCAGCGTGATGAAATCTCCTGCGGCGGCTTTTGCCAGGCAATCGTTCAGCAGCGTTCTGGCAGGTTCTGCGGACGGTTTGTCCATTAAGTCCGGGTTTTCCATTTGGGCCAGGCGCAGCCTGGCCAGGGGGTGGCCTTCCTCCGCCGCCTGCCTGTACCATACGCGCATATTTTCCCGCGCTTCATGGGCCTTCCCTACGGAATCCAGTGTATTGGCCAGTTCCTCCTTCCACAGCTCGCCCAACTGTACGCTGGAATCTGTGTCCCCAAGCTGAGAGGCCAGCTCAAGCTCCTTATGTGTCTTGGCGTAGGGGGGAAGCTGGTTGAGTTTTTTCTGGGGGAAGGAAAGAGGTTCCTTCAGGTATGGCATGCCCCGTTCGTCATGAAGGGACAGCAGATCAAGGGCCGCCTTGCGCAGCTCCTGTTCCTGCGGGGGCTGCGCTTCGGAAATTAACTGGGCGTACCAGGCACAGGCGTTATTGCTGCCCAGTTTCCTGGCCTGCTCGAACAAAGGCTGGAGGAGGGAGCTTTTCCCTCCCCCTGTTTTTTCCTTCATGCCGGCGGAGAGGTCCGCCAGCAGAGTTTCCAGATCCCCTCTGGAGCGCAGTTCCGCCAAAAGCTTTCCGGCCTGTGCCGGTGCGGCCCCCTTCGTCAATTCCGCCAGAAGCCGCATGGCCCCCGCGTGCCCCTTTTCCGCAGCCCGGGAAAGGGATTGAATGGCCGTATCCCTCCATCCCCTGCCGTCCTTGCCGTCCAAGGCAAGGGCCAGTTCCCCTATCCGCGCCAGAAGAACCGGTTTGGCGTTTTTCCGGTATTGCTTCAGGGTCTCGATAACGTTGGCGGGATTTTCCTTCAGCCAATCCACTTTGATGAAAGCGAGCTGGGCCAGCGCATCCTGGTCGCCGGAAGCGGCCTTCTTTTCCAGGGGGGCCAGGTAGCGTCTCAACTCGGCTTCCGGAAGATCCGTGACGGTGTACAGGGCCGTAACGGCATCCATGTCTCCCTTTTCCGCAAGCTTGCGGCAGGCAGCCAGCCATTCCGCATGTTCCGGTTGCATGGGTTGCGCCTTGAAAATCCCGAAAATCCCGTAAGGATCCGTCATCATGAGCTTGGGTGCCGGATGGCCGGATGCCGTGGCCGCATCACGGAAAAAATGCTGCATATGTTCCAGGCAGGCCAGCGGCAGGTCTCCACGGTTCAGGTAATAAAGCCCCATCCAGTATTCCCCGGCCAGCATATTGGCCCGGAAGTCTCCAGCCGCGGCTTTGTCCAGCACTTCCCCGTACGTCCAGCCGCCGTCCATAGGCAGTTGGGAGAGGTCCCGGACCGGAGCGTATTTCACCTGCCCGGGAGGATTTGCCGCTGCGTCGGACGAAATGTCCTGGCCATAAGCCGGAACGGAAAAAATAAAGGGAATAAGCAAAAGACGGGCTCGCATGGGTCAACTCTTTTCTAGCAAGAAAAACCTCTGCCCTACAAGCGTTTTTCACGTGTCTGAATGTTTAATTATTGGTCATGTCACGTTCTTTTTTTAAAGAAAAAAAATGGAGTGGGACCGGGTGGTTCCGAAGACGCGTGCGGAAGCCCGCAAGGCAGAGGAAAATGGCTTCCTGGGAGACGGGATGAATGAAGTGGGCAAGGGATTGGGGATTTCAACCCCGCCGTATTTCTTCATTCCATCAGGTCCGGATTCTTTTGATGAATATCCCCGGAAGATTACCTTTTAGTAAATTCCCTTCAACTTTTCCGGATGATCGCTCAACTGGGAGCGCAGCCGGTTTCTGTCCAGCTTTCCCATGACCGTGAGGGGGATGGGCGTTTCCATGACGGCGCGGATGCGCTGGGGGCCTGGGGCCGACGCATTCCACTCGCGGCAGGCCTGCTTCAGGGGGGCAGCGGAAGGGCCGCAGGCGACCAGTTCCATTCCGGCGCGCGGATGTGGAACTGCCTCCACGACAGCCTCCGGGACGCTGCGGCGTAAAACGTCCTGAACGGCATCCGGATCCACCAGTTCCCCCAGGACTTTGACAAGTCTGTCCGCCCGGCGCAGAAAGGTCAGCAAACGCCCTTCCAGGCGCACCAGGTCGCGGGTGCTCCACCACTCCTGCGGAGCGACTCTTTCCAGAAGGAACCCTCCATGAGACTGCGTCAGCAGGCGGCCGAACAATTTGCCTTTCCCCTGGAAGCGCAGGAGGCCGCCTTTGTCCGTCTGAGCTTCCCAATGGGGCAGAAGGGAAAGGCGGTCCGTATGGAAGGAATCTCCGGGAAGGGCCGTGGCTAATTGGGAGCCGGCTTCCGTCATGCCGTAGCTCTGCACTACGGGCCAGCCAAGGGTGCGTGCTTTCCGTCCCGTCTCCGTGTCCAGCGCGCCGCCGCCTACGATAATGCACCCGGCGGTGGAAGGCGCGCGGAGGCCGAGGCTGACCAGATCCACTACCTGCGTGGGGACCAGGGAGGACCATCTGGCTCCGGAACTTTTCATCAGGTCGGCATAAGCCTGCGGGCACCACTTTCCGCGGAGCGTATGGACGGCGGTTCCGGCCAGGGCCGCGCGCAGGTAAATCATGGCGCCCCCCACATGCCAGAGAGGAAGCGGGCAGCACCAGTCCCCGCTTTCCGCATGCAGATGTTCCAATGCCCCGCGCGCGCATATGTCCAGGGCGCGGCGGGTAAACAAAATGGCTTTGGGCGGAGAACCGGAAGAGCCGGAGGTGGCGAAGGCTGTGATTCCGTCCATGCCCCGGAGGGAAAGAAAGGCGGCGGCCTCTTCCGCCCAGCCCCTCAAATGGGGCGGGGCCATCACGCAGGGGCCGTTGCCGCGGTCCCAAGGCAGGGGTGTTCCGGTGGCGGGCATGGCGGCGGCAGTTTACCGGAGGGCTTTTCTGCGCAGGGTGTGCCAGCGTTCCTCCATGCGGGGCTTCAAATGATGCTCAATCCATGCATAGGCTGCTTCCAGGCCGCCCGCTTTGAAAGTGCGGCCTATCTCCGCTTCCACGCCTGTGGCGTTGCCGGTGCGGCGCAGAAAATCATTGCTGGTGAATTCTACGAAAAGCTTGCCGTTGATCGCTCCTTCCTCCGCCAGAATCCATTCCCTGACGTACAACGCCAAAATGGCGTCCCCTACCCATGCCTCTGCGCGGAGGCGTTCTTCTGTAGCCTTGTCCATATGATGGTTCATGAAAATCTGGCAATGGCGGTTTTCCCTCCCAGAGGATCCCTGATGGGAGGCGGAGGCACGCCGGGAGCCTTGTCTCCAGAGGGGGAAGCCGGTTGGCGGTTTTCCCGCGGGAGCTCCGGCAGGTTGTCCGCGGGGGAGGCGGGAGCTCCCGGAATTGGCGGATTTTCCTTGCTGCCCTGTGGCGCAGGCGCGGCTCCCGGAACCAGCGGCACGTCCAGCACTCTGTCCTGGGCCGCGCGGCGGTTGGCGGCGTCCCTGGCTTCCAGAGACTTGCGGAGTACCGTTTCCGATTCCGAATTCCAGTACCCGGAATCCAGTTCAATATAAATATTGGAGTAAGGCAGGGATGTCTTGGTTTTAATGACCAGCACGTTGAATTGCCTGGCCGCGTCTTCGATCAGGGAATTGATCGTACGGCTCATCAGTTCAAAATGCTGGCGCCCAGGAAGCATTTTATTGATATTGTTGCGGTAGCGCTTAATGCCGGGAGCATAGTCCTCCGTAATGCTGCGCAGCTCCGAGCTGATCATGATGCGGGGTACCACGTGGGCTTCCTCTTCCAGCATATTCAGCACATCCAGGAGTACTTCGTCCGACGTCTTGTCGGAAACCATGGTTCTGATGCCGGTTCCCGTGTAGGCGGGAAAGGAGGATTCCGCGATGACAATCCAGTTCCTGGCCCCCACGATTGCCAGGTTTTTATATAACTGCTCCTTCCATTCCCGCTCTGCCGGGTTGGCGTCCTGGCAGCCGCTGAGCAGGCTGATGATGCATATGGGCAGGATGAGTCGGGTCATGGGTGGGACCCCGCCTTGCGGGGCTGGAAAATGGGCTAGAATTTATGGGATCGGGGTTCGCGGCAGGCACTGGGGCAGCGGCCTTGTTCCGTAGCGAACGGCGCTCCCTGGGTGGGAGCCGCCTCCGTAAAGGCGACGCCCGGCAGTTCAGTAGGTACGCCTTGAACAGGGAAATCCTTTCGCAGAGGGAAATAAGGATAACCTTCCCACATCAAAATGCGGCGCAAATCAGGATGACCTGAGAACTTGATGCCCATCAGGTCCCATGCTTCACGTTCGTGCCAGTTGGCGGACTGGAAAATTTCCGTGACGCTGGGCACTTCTTCGCCATCGTCCACCTTCGTCTTGAGGCTCAGGTTCGCTCCCGTTTCCGACTGTGTCAGCGTGTAGTTGACTTCAAAGCGGGGGCTTTCCCCCATATTGTCCACGGAAGAAAGGTTAACCAGCATATCAAACCCGGCGGAATCCCGTAGCCAGCGGACAACATCCGCCACGGCTTGGCGCGCGACGGTCAGCGTAATATCTCCGCGGAATTCGTAGCGGTCCGTGATGATGTCTTTCCCAAAGCGGTTTTGGGCGTTGTCTGCGGCGGTTTTAATCTGTGATTCTAGAGAAAGCATGGAGAAAAAATGGTAAAAGTGAACGGAAGAAACGTTTGAAAAAACTTATTCAAGGGGCATTTCCGTATTGACCGGGACGGGAGCGTTGGCTTCGCGAGGTTCTTCCTTCTTGAAGAAAGTGCGTGCGGGCTGCTGGGTATCCAGCTTCTTGCGCAGGGTGAGCAGGGCTTCCAGAATAGCCTCCGGACGGGGCGGGCAACCGGAAATGTAAACGTCCACGGGAAGAATCTTGTCCACGCCTTGGAGTACGGAATAGGAGCGGAACATGCCGCCGGTGGAAGCGCACGCGCCCATGGCGATGCACCACTTGGGTTCCGGCATCTGGTCCCAGATGCGGCGGACGGCCAGGGCCATTTTATAAGTGACGGTGCCGGCTACAATCATCACGTCCGCCTGGCGGGGGGAAAAACGTGTCACTTCCGAGCCGAAGCGGGAAAGGTCATACCGGGAACAGGCCACGGCCATGAACTCAATGGCGCAGCAGGAAAGACCCATCGGCATGGGCCAGAGGGAATTTTTACGAATCCAGTTGATGGCGGCGTCCAGGGTGGTATAGACAAAATTGCCTTCCGCATTGGAGTCCAGTACTCCCGTTTCGTAAATATTCGGTTCGTTCTTGGTGACCATGATAACAGATGATTCTTGCTGAAGCCAGATTAGCGAGATGCCTTCAACTCTCAAGCCTTAATTTGGTTCAGCCATGATTTTCTGCGGCCTGTTCCGGCCCTGTTTTCCGGCATTCCGGGAGGGGGGATGAATAAACCCGCACAGGGTTTCCCCCGTGCGGGTTTTTTATCCAACTATATTACCTATGAAACTCAGAACTCCCCATAATGGGCGGCGGTCTCTCTACCTCCCGCCGTCCGGTTTGTTGCTGATGCAGGTTAGAGTCCCGGACAGGAGCATCCGTTCAAAAAGAAGAAATTTGTATGACAAAAATCCGGGTATATATTTTAAAATGATTGATAATAAATAAATTATATAGCTATTCCCTTTCAGGGAGATACGGGGTAGGGGCTTCATTTCTTTGTGGCGCCTGTGAGGAAAATGGCGGAGCGGAACGGACGGAGAGGCCGTTTACGTTTTTCCCGTTCCTGAAGGCGCGGATGGAGAGGTGCGCGATCAGCCAGAGGCCCAAAGTAATACAGGCTACAAGAGCTGGCGGGCTTTCCGTAATATCCCATAAAAATAGAATAACCAGTTCTGCCGCCAGCAAAAAAATACCCATGAAACGCCAGTACAGTGATTCTCCCTTATGCTTGGCGCGAGGGGAGAAATCGGCAAGAAGGCACGGGATATCCAGAAGAAGAACGAGAAAATCAAGCATGTTATTTGTTATGATAAACAGAGAAAACAAATAGATGGCTCTCCTTTGTTTATCCTATTTGTTCGGTGTCCGGCAGTCCAGGGGGGCCTATCAGCAAATAGCCGTGTACAGATAGCGTTCATGGCTGGCGACTGTGCCGTTACCGTCACCTTCTTCATGAACCTTCGTCCCTGGTAATCGTAGCCGCATTCCACGACTGTCGCGCCGTCTCGGCTGGTGAAACTCGTCGCGCGGTTGGCCGCGTTGTACGCCACCGTCCAGATGCCCGTTGACGTCCTGATGAGGGTCTGGTTGCCCGAGGCGTCGTACGTCGGCACAAAGGGCGCTTCCCCGCTTTCTTCAATGCCGGTGTACTGGTTGGAGTCCGTTGGCCGCGTAGGCGAGTTCCCCGGCCGGTTCCTGCGCCGTCTTGCGGTTGCCGATGTTGTCCGTAGCTGTAACCGTAGGGGGCGGCGCCCAGGGTGGCTGTGGTGAGTTCGTTTCTGCCATTGTAGCTGAAGCTGTCGCTTCGGGCGGGTTCCGTTCTCTTCCGCTGGTGTGGACAATCGCGCATCCTGGGGCTTGTAGCTCTTAAATCAATTGGAAAATAAAATCCTTAGAAAATATATTATATTTTTTGACTAAAACTATCTTTTCTATATTTCAAAAAATCCATTCATATCGAAATCGTGTCTTTCAAACAATTTTTTTGAGGTCTGATAACTGATAATAATTTCTATTCTTTATCTCAATTATTTATGATGAAATTCATCATTATGAGGGGAAAGAGGAATTTATATTTTCGATTATTACACTTTCTGCTGTCAAATATTCCATTTGACCACACAGTATTGAGAAGCTGGATGCTGAAATGTGTAGTTTTTCTATATTAGTCAGTTGAATTGTTTTAACAAAATTTTTAATGAACGATTTAAATTTAGTCATACAATAATTATCGCCAAAAGAGACTTCTTGACGTATGTCCTTTTATTTATTTTCTGCAAATGATAAATTGCTTCTTAATAAAAAGCAAAATCTATTAAAATAGTTAATTCTGTTTCAATAATTTTATTTAAATTGTTTTTCTTTTTATGAATTTTGTATCTTGAGATGAAAGTTCTTTAAACGATACAAAGATCATTCCTTTAGCACTACTGCTAGATAATAGTGCGCCAAAACAATCTAAACCATAAGATTGCATTAAATATGTGTTATCTATTAATTTAATTACTTTGTTTTTGTCGTGTCCATTATCCGTTGTAATGAAATCTCCAACTTTAATTTCTTCTCCTGAAAAATAATTTGCCATAATTTTTTTATTTGATGACTTCAATTCCTCCTCCAGTAGGTCGACCTGTATATTCAGGATAATTGGGATTGTTCGAAATGGTAGTTCGTTTATCGAAACATCGGCAACCAGCTACTATGGGAGACTGATTAACTGTAAAAATATGATAATGAGGATTCCAGCCGTTGTGTGTATGGTTTCTGTGACATTGCTGCCGTTGAGATCCCACAGGTGGATTACATGCTTTACATTTTAATTTATATCCTCCTTCTATTAAAGCAGCAACTAGTGCAGCGGTCGTTGAGTATCCGAGCAAAGTAGCTACCTCAGATATTTTTCCTGCTGCAAGTCCTTGAATAACAGTATTTGAAAGTGAATCTAATGCTTGTAATCCAAACGTATCGAATTTATCTTGAGTGCTGTTACCGAGGAAGGCATACAAATTCCATCCTCCTTTTTCGGCGATGGGGTCACGGTTGATCCACCTTCCGTCTCTGGGGTTGTAATAGCGGTAATTGTAATAAACCAGGGCGAAATCTTCGTCGTGCATCTCGCCGGACCATTGGACGGGCTGGACGAGGTTGCCTGTGCTGCCAACTGTCCCATAGGGC
>ERZ780218.1107-NODE-1107-length-19307-cov-85.934500_pt1 | contig 19307 bp, 18 predicted proteins | sample MGYA00510975_ERZ780218 | MGnify/ENA primary metagenome ERZ780218 (study PRJEB29588, sample SAMEA2152063) | human gut metagenome | biome: human gut; feature: human-associated habitat; material: faeces | place: Denmark | collected 2008/2010 ... | reverse complement strand
AGGGCTCATTGGGGACTTGCACCCGTTAGCTAATACTCATGCCGAGCGTACTATAGGAATGTGCTAATGCGGGAATAAACCTCCAATGCATTAGCACATTTTTATCCGCGCATATAAATGAATGCCTTCAACCAACTGAAACCATGATGCGCTAACCGAAGATATATTACCTTGCCGTTTCAGTTATCTCCTCAAGCCATAGCAGTTATCTGATATTGCCCATGAAGCATATCTTCGTTCTGCAAACATAGGTACTTAATGGAAAAATGGAAAAATGTGGAATTTCATCAAAAAAAACACCTCAAACGCTTGCAAATTCAAAAATAATGCGTACCTTTGCACCCGTGTTCGAGAAACACCTTCTCAACACGACAAAGGATGGCCCGTTCGTCTATCGGTTAGGACGCAAGATTTTCATTCTTGAAAGGGGAGTTCGATTCTCCCACGGGCTACTTCCAAAAACGACATCTGCCAAGGCAGAAAAGAAAGATGGCCCGTTCGTCTATCGGTTAGGACGCAAGATTTTCATTCTTGAAAGGGGAGTTCGATTCTCCCACGGGCTACCTAAGAAGGGTTATCCGAGAAATCGGGTAACTCTTTTTTTATTCAGGAAAAATTTCACTATCTTTGCCGGAAAGCATATATAAAATAAGGAGAAGGAGATACCCACATGAGTACCAAAAGCATCAATGCGGAACTGTTCCGCCAGTTGAGTTACATCGCCGATGATGAAAACTGCATGAAGAAAGCATTGGACTATATCAGGAAACTTGCTATCCAAAAGGAGAAAGCACAGCCCCTTACCGCCACTGATACATTGGCAGAAGACATTGTGCCCTATCGCACGAAAGAAGAACTGAAAGAAGGATTCAATCAAGCTTGCCAAGAAGCAAAGCACTATAAAGATGGAAAATTGCAACTACAAACATGGGAAGAAGTATATCATGAACTATAATGTAAAACCGACTCCCTATTTCCTAAAAGAACTCAAACGCCTCAGCAAACGTTACCGATCTTTAAAAGAAGACGTAAATCTGCTTGTTGCTTCATTACATGAGAATCCATTTCAAGGAACTGATCTAGGTAAAGGACTACACAAAATCAGAATGTCTATTACTTCGAAAGGGAAAGGTAAAAGCGGTGGGGCAAGAGTCATTACACTGACCTTACTTGTAACATCGGATAAAGCAGATATATTGCTGCTCACATTATACGACAAATCCGAATGTGAAAACCTGACCGATGCCGAGCTGAAAGCCATCCTTGCACAAAACGGACTCTGAAACACCTATACGACTTATGCATCAAGAAAACATACAAATACTGTACCAAACATATACCGGACATCTCCCCGAAGACATCGAACCATTGGCTGGCGCAGGCTCTAACCGCAATTATTACCGCCTGAAAGGAAACCCGCAACTGATAGGCGTATACGGCACATCGGAAGCTGAGAACCGTGCTTTCTTGTACATGGCACAACACTTCGAGGCAAAAGGGTTGCCCGTTCCGCACGTTTATGCCCAAACCGACGATGCCATGGCTTACTTGCAAGAAGACCTGGGAGACATCTCCCTGTTTCAAGCCATTGGGCACGGACGTACAACAGGTACATTCAGCAACGAAGAAAAATCCTTGCTGAAACAAACCATCCGCCTGCTTCCACGCATACAATTCGAAGGAGCGGAAGACATGAATTTCTCCGTCTGCTACCCGCAAGCTGAATTCAACCGGCGCAGCATCCTGTGGGACTTGAATTATTTCAAATATTGCTTCTTAAAAGCCACGGGCATTGACTTTCAGGAAAATTTACTGGAAGACGATTTCGAAAACATGACGCAAGTATTGCTTGCCGATACATTTTCCACCTTCATGTACCGCGACTTCCAAAGCCGTAATGTAATGATACGGGAAGGGAAACCTTACTTCATCGACTTTCAGGGCGGACGGAAAGGACCCGTTTATTACGATGTGGCTTCATTCTTATGGCAAGCCAAAGCACGATTCCCGCAACATTTACGTGAAGAGCTGATACACGACTACTTGGACGCCCTTCATGCCTATTGCCCCATGCCCGAATCCTACTTTAGGGAACAGTTAAGGCAATTCGTCCTCTTCCGCACCTTACAAGTATTGGGTGCCTACGGATTCCGTGGTTATTTTGAACAGAAGCCGCACTTCCTGCAAAGCATCCCGTATGCCATCGAAAACCTGGACCAATTATTGGAAGAGGATTTTCCGGCATATCCTTACCTATGCAAAGTGCTGAAACAATTAACCAGGCTTCCCGTATATGCCACCGAACTGAACAAGCGCAAGCTTACGGTGCGGGTCATGAGCTTTTCCTATAAGAAAGGGATTCCGGAAGACCCGTCCGGAAACGGAGGCGGATATGTATTCGATTGCCGTGCCATCCATAATCCGGGCAAATACGATGCCTACAAGCAACTGACCGGACGCGATGAGCCGGTTATCCGGTTCCTGGAAGAAGACGGAGAGATACTGACCTTCTTAGAACACGTATACGCACTGGCCGACGCCCATGTGCAACGCTTTCTGGAAAGAGGTTTTACCCACCTGAGCATCTGTTTCGGATGTACAGGCGGACAACACCGCTCGGTTTATGCAGCCGAACATATGGCACAGCATATCCACGAAAAATTCGGAGTAAACGTAGAAGTGAACCACCGCGAACAAAATATCACTTACAAATACTAAGTAAGTGTACAAAATAAATGATACTATTCGAAACACAGATTTTCGCGGATTAACGCAGATTAAGGACAGATAAATAGAATAATCATCTGCGAAAATCCGTGTTAATCCGCGTTTCTGAACTGACAGATGATATAACTAATTCTCAACATCTACTTAAACATGAAAGCCATGATATTTGCCGCCGGTCTGGGAACCCGGCTCAAGCCCTTGACCGACCGGATGCCCAAAGCATTGGTTCCTGTAAACGGAATTCCCATGCTGCAACATGTCATCCTAAAGCTAAAGCAAGCCGGATGTACTGAAATCGTCATCAATATCCACCACTTTGGCGAACAGATTATCGATTTCCTGCAAGCCCACCAGAACTTCGGCATTACGGTTCGTATCAGTGATGAAAGAAAAGAATTGCTGGATACGGGCGGAGGCATCAAGAAAGCCATTCCTTTCTTTAGCGGCAATGATCCTTTTTTGGTGCATAATGTGGATATATTGTCAGACACCGACCTGAAAGCCTTATACGATTATCACCGGCAAAGCACAAACGATGCAACCTTATTGGTCAGCCAACGGGAAACTTCACGCTACTTGTTGTTCGATAAAGACAATGCCCGCCTTTGCGGCTGGATAAACAAACAGACCCTGCAAACCAAGCCCAACGGTTTTGCCTATCATCCCGAACAACATGAAGCATATGCCTTCAGCGGTATCCATGTCATCTCACCTTCCCTCTTCCGTTACATGGACGGGCATTGGACCGGGAAATTTTCCATTACTGACTTCTATCTTCAAACCTGCAAAGAAGCACGCATCGGTGGATACATAGCACAAAATCTTCACCTAATAGATATCGGAAAACCGGAAACATTGGCGCAAGCGGAAAAACTTTTTGAATGAAGAATGAAGAATCGTTTTCAGCCGAATGGCATTTTTCATTCTTCATTCCTAATTCTTCATTCAAAAAAGCTCCAGCTTGTTTTTCCGGGCTTCTTCCAGCGATGCAAACTTTACCTGCTTCTCTTTGTTGCCTTCACGCAGTGCCTCATATTCACCTGCCAATTCTTTTACAAAAGCATCATGCGTTGCCGGATTCAGCAAGCGGGCGGCAACGGGAGCATTCAGCGATGCATCTTTCATATAAATTACCGGTCCGTGATAGACCGGAGCTATCTTCAGTGCCGTATGAAGCTTTGAAGTCGTAGCCCCTCCAATCATCACCGGAATATGCACGCCGGCACGGTCGAGCTCGCGCACCACATGCACCATTTCCTCCAACGAAGGGGTTATCAATCCGCTTAATCCTACGATGTCGACTTTCTCACGTATCGCCGTTTCTACAATCTTCTCGGCGGGAACCATCACACCCAGGTCAATGATTTCGTAATTGTTGCATGCCATCACGACCGACACGATATTCTTCCCGATATCGTGCACATCTCCCTTTACCGTAGCTACCAGCACCTTTCCTGCCTTCTTCGCCCCTTCTTTCTTCTGCGCTTCGATGTAAGGCTGCAAGATGGACACCGCCTTCTTCATCGTGCGTGCCGTCTTTACCACCTGAGGCAAAAACATCTTGCCCGAACCGAACAGCTCCCCTACCTGGTTCATGCCCTTCATCAGCGGTCCTTCGATGATGCTTACCGCATCGGGATAGCTTCCTAAAGCCTCTTGCAAGTCTTCTTCCAGATAATCGCCGATGCCTTTCACCAACGCATATTGCAGGCGCGCATCCACATCCGCATGGTTTCTCCATGCCAAATGAGCATCTGCCGCCTGTGCATTTCCGGCATTCTCTTTCTCCGCCTTCAGCTTTTCCGCCACCTCTATCAACCGTTCGGCAGCATCGGCACGGCGGTTCAGCACCACGTCTTCGATACGTTCCAAAATATCGGCAGGAATATCGGTATAAAGCACCGACGATGCCGGATTGACGATGCCCATATCCATGCCTTGTACTATCGCATGATACAAGAATACGGCATGCATCGCCTCGCGGATGTAATTATTCCCACGGAAGGCAAAAGACAGGTTGCTCACTCCCCCGCTGACATGTGCTCCCGGCAGGTTCTTCCGGATCCATCCAGTTGCACGAATAAAGTCGACGGCATAATTATTATGTTCTTCCATCCCCGTAGCTACCGCCAGCACGTTGGGGTCGAAAATGATGTCTTGCGGCCGGAAGCCTACTTGCTCCGTCAAAATCCGATACGCACGGCTACACACTTCTATCTTCCGCTCGTAGGTATCCGCCTGCCCTTTCTCATCAAAAGCCATGACAATAACCGCCGCGCCATATTGCTTGACCGTACGGGCATGTCCGATAAAGGCATCTTCGCCTTCTTTTAATGAAATGGAATTGACAATGCCTTTGCCCTGCACGCATTTCAGCCCGGCAAGTATCACATCCCACTTGGACGAGTCTATCATAATAGGTACGCGCGCGATATCGGGTTCCGATGCGATGAGGTTCAGGAAGGTGGTCATCTCCTGAGCGGCATCTAGCAAACCGTCGTCCATATTGATGTCAATCACCAACGCTCCGTCCTCCACCTGCTTGCGGGCGATGGACAAAGCTTCCTCGTATTTTTTTTCATTAATCAACCGAAGGAACTTGCGCGAGCCTGCCACGTTACACCGCTCGCCTACGTTGACGAAATTGATTTCGGGCGTAACTTCCAGCAACTCCAAGCCCGAAAGCCATAAATACTTCGAAGCATCCACCCGTTGATGCGGTTTTCTGCCTTCCACCAGCGAAGCAAACCGCCGGATATAGGCTTCGGTCGTTCCGCAACATCCACCGATGATGTTCACCAAGCCCTCATCGATGTACTCTTTTACTTCCCCCTCCATTTCTTCGGGAGTCTGGTCGTATTGTCCCAGCGTATTGGGAAGCCCGGCATTGGGATATGCACTGATATAATAAGGCGCGCGGCGGGCAAGTTGCTCCAGGAATGGCTTCAATTGTCTGGCACCGAACGAACAGTTCAACCCAATAGAGAAGATATCGGCATGCTGCACCGAAGCCAGGAATGCGTCAAGCGTTTGTCCCGAAAGGGTACGTCCGCCCGTATCCGAGACCGTGACCGAAAGCATCAGAGGCACCTTGCGTCCGCATCGCTCCATCGCCTGTTCTGCGGCACAGATAGCCGCCTTCGCATTCAAGGTATCAAAAATGGTTTCTATCAGAATCGTGTCTACCCCACCTTCCAGCAATGCCGTCATCTGTTCCAGATAAGCCCCGGCAAGCCCGTCGAAAGTCAGGGCACGGTAAGCAGGATTGTTCACATCGGGACTCATCGAGCAGGTCTTGTTGGTAGGGCCTACCGACCCTGCCACCCAACGCGGCTTCTCCGGATTCTTTGCCGTATATTCATCGGCAAGCCGGCGTGCCAGACGTGCCGCCTCACGGTTGATTTCCGCGCAATACCCTTCCAAATGATAATCTGCCATCGACACACGGGTGGCATTGAAGGTATTGGTCTCGATAATATCGGCACCTGCCTCCAAGTATTTACGGTGGATATCTGCTATCACATCCGGACGGGTCAGGCACAACACATCGTTGCACCCTTTCAACATGCCGGGCACCTCGCGGAACCGTTCTCCACGAAAATCCTCTTCCGTCAGTCCGTATTGCTGAATCATGGTTCCCATCGCCCCGTCCAGCACCAAGATACGTTCGTTTATCTGTTCTTGTATTGTTTTCATTGCTTCTTTTCTTAGGAACTAGTTGACTAGGGACTAGGTGACTAGGTTATAAATACAATTAGCGAAACTATTCAAAATCTAGTCCCTAGTACCTAGTCAACTAGTCCCTAAAATTATCGTTTAAACATCCGGTCCATCATCCGCTTGTCTTCTTTCTCCTTCAGGCTCTGGCGCTTGTCGTATTGCTTCTTTCCTTTGGCAAGGGCGATGACCACCTTTGCCAGCCCCTTCTCGTTGATATACATACGGGTAGGCACGATAGTGAATCCCGGCTCTGCCGAAGTGCGTTCCAGCTTGCGAAGCTCTTTCTTCGTAAGCAGGAGCTTGCGGTCGCGCCGTGCCGCATGATTGTTGTACGAACCGTAAAAGTATTCGGCGATGTGCATGTTCTTCACCCACAACTCGCCGCGCGAAAAGAAACAGAACGTATCGACCAGGCTCGCCTTGCCCTGACGGATAGACTTGATTTCGGTACCCGTCAGCACGATGCCTGCCGTATAAGTGTCGATAAACTCGTAATCGAACGAGGCACGTTTGTTTTTGATATTTATGTTGCTTGCGTTTGTTTTCATCAGTTCAAAATTACAGATAATTGATTAAACAGATATTCTATCAATGCCGGACAAATCAGTATAACAAGTGTAGCCACAATGGTAAATGCCATCTGCTGCCGTTCGGGTACTTCCAGCCAGCGACGCACTCCCTCGAACACCACCACGAGGGTATAGATTTGCAATATCCAGTGGAGCAAGTCGATGGACACCAGCCCGCTGATGATGTCGAGCACGAACGTGACCACCATCGAATAGCCCACGAACACCAGCATCTTTCCGTATGCGTCACCCCGTTTCAGCCAGCCCATGCCCAGCTTGTTGAGCAGATAGGCAGACAGAAAGAAACCGCCGAACAATGCCACCGCTACGGCACAACACCGCGTAAGTGCCAACTGGAACATCAGCGAGGAAAAATCTCTCCCGATGAACGTACCGATAAACTCCGACAACCCGCACAGCCCGATAAGCGGATAAACAAATCCCGACTGGATGTCGCGTGCACCTCCACGCTCCATTATCTTGTCCCAAGCCTCTCCCGGTGCCGAAAGCAGGGAGACGATTTGATGAAATAATCCTTTATACATAGTCACTTCTCTCTTCTTAGGATGCAAATGTACAAAAAAAGTGCTAAAAATAAAGCCGGGCACCCAAATGCCCGGCTTTATTTTTATTTCTTTGCACTTTGGGATGAAAAAATTCATCTCTTGCCGCGAAGCAACTTGGATATCCCCTTGCTTCCCGACAATGCTTCATTAAATTCGACAATCTTCTGATAGTCAAGCTCTGCCTTTCCTTCCGAAACCAGATTATCGGCATAACTTACATCTTTCGTATTCTGTTCGAATGAAATCGTTATCTTGTCCGGACGCTTGCTGTACTTTTCCTGATAACGTGCCATGGCATCGATAATATTGAAGTGCCACCATCCTCCCGAAAGCTGGGTAAACTCATCATCCTCTTCCACATTCAGCATCTTATGACGCAGATAAAGAGTCATGCCGCTTTCCGAAAAATCCTTGTCGGCATCATAATACAAGGCAAATTCGTGTTGTGCCATCTCCGCTTCGCGTTGCTCCAAATCGTTTGTGTCCACTTCTTTACGCACAAAAAGCTCTATCGGAAGGAAAATATCGTCCTGCTTATAAAAAAAGTCGTATGGCTTATTATCAGAATCCAATACCACATCGGATATCGGCGCATTGGCATCGCCTTCAGCCGGAGACTGAGGAAGCCACTGCCCCTCCCTTATCAGCGAATAGCCATAAACATTCGCATCAATCTCTCCACCCGACATGTCCTGTCCGTAATCGTACGAATAATACAGCTGAATATAATCGGAAGCCCAAGGCAGGTCTTCCAAATCCTGCGGATTTAACGGAGCAACCTTATACCCCATCTGGCTGGTATAAGTACCGGTTAAAGCATCTTTCTTTACTATTTCATAATACGACACCGTTGTACTGTTATCTCCACCATCCAAGCATGAAGTAACCCCCAACATAAGACTCAATCCTGCAACAAGCAGTCCATATTTCATGTGTTTCATATACTATTCCTTTACAAATTCAAATTCGGGTTAGCGCCTACAAAGATGCAGAAAACCCTGCACTTTTCAAAATAAAAGCCGGACAAATATTGCCCGGCTTTTAAAGTTTGGCACTTAGAATAAATTACACAAGCATTGTCCGCCTCTGAATAAGATTAGCGTTCCAGCCACGTCTTATAATTTTTCACCATATCTTCATAATTGAACTCATAAGTACGATCCGCCACCATATTATCCTCATAGCTTCCATTTGAAGAATTTTGCTCGTATGAAATAACGATTCGTGTCGGTTCTTTACCGAACATCTGCTGATATTGGGCAAATGCCGAAGCCATATTAAAATGGTACAAATTGGATACTGTCACATTGAAGTTATCATCATCTTGCAGATCCGTCACATTATGACGTAAATAGAATGTCATTGAGGAACTTGTAAAATCTTCTTCCGCATTATAATACAAACTGAACTGATGCTTGTCTATTTCCTCCAATACCTCATCATTGTCTACATTCCGACGGAAGAAGTTGATAGAAAGAATCATATCGTTCAATTGATAAAAAGCCACCGCATTTCCATCTCCTGTAGCAAAGTAATTTACCGGTGCATTAGCATCCGTATCCGTCGGACGGCGTGCAAGCACAGATCCGTCATTAACCGCAGCCAATGTCATCAATGTCACATTTATTCTATTATCGGTTGTATCAGTCACTTCCTCGGCTTCATAAGAATACATAATATAAGAAAATTCTGTAGAAGGCCAGGTTGTCACTTGCGATGCATTTAGCGGTTCGTATACGGCACCATATTGGTTGACAAATGAATGGGTACCCAAATAACTACTGTTCCGCACAATTTCAGCACCATAGCCGACACCTCCATAATCCGAATCTCCATTATCCAAGCAAGAAGTAAATCCCAACATTGTTGTCAATGCCATAGCCAGCACGCTCAATTTAAACTTTTTCATGTTCTTCCTTTTTTATTTGATTTTGCAATTAATTTGATAAACTTTTTAGCTAGAATGCAAAGATGCTGAAAATACTGCATCGGTTTACGTTTTTTAACGTATATTTTTCAACTAATCACCTTCACTGCTCCATACACCTATCTTCATCGCCCGATGAAAGTACGTGCACTGGCACTTGCACCTATATGCAACGCCCCACGAAAGCACATAGCCAATGCTTCATGCTTCACTCTTCATCCTTCACTATTTCGGCAAACTGCTCTAAGTGCTCGTCTACATACCGCGCCACCTGCCCGGTCACCTCCTCCTCCATTTCTGCAAACCGCTCTTCCAGGTCATCGAACACTTCGTAACGCTCGTACATTGCCATAAACTCATCTTCGGTACACTCGCGCTCCAGGTCCTCGCGGTTTTCCTCGTAAATCTTCCGCGCCGCGTATACCAGCTTCGAGAACTCCTTCGCCCCCATCAGGCGCATCGCCTTCGCAAAAGGGTTGAGAAAGATGTAAGGACCGTATCCGTTCTGGATAAGTTGTACAAAACCGCCCTCGCCCACTTCTTCGCAAAACAGGCGGTATCCCAAAAGCGTATGCTGCCATCCGTTGAGCAAAGGCATCGTGCCGGCATCGATTTGCCCGCCCGTCACTTCCAGATAGCGGTCGGTAAACACTTGCAAAAACTCGTCCATCCCTTCGCCCGCCGCCCGGCGCAACGCTTCATCGCTTACTGTAATCTTCTTTTCTTCCATATCTTCTATACATTTTAAATTCACCACAACGTACAAAGAGGTGTACGGAGGAATACATAATCTACTATTTCCCGATTAACGAAATACGATTAAAAATATGCGAATCAAGAGTTACACAGGAGTTATCACTTCGTTCAGGAGTTAAAGGTCCATAGCCTTGCTTCTGAAACCGGCGCAATAAGGTATTGGCATCTAACTCCCTTTTAACTCCTGATTGGCATTAATATAGTAAATAGTAAATTGCCCAATCGTAAATTAAAAGACCCCTGTGTGCCTCTGTGTGCCTCTGTGGTGAATCGAATCACGAGGCAAAGATACAGCTTTCCCCTCACATACGAAAAAGATTTTGCCAAGTTGACATTACAAAACGGCACTTCCCATAAAAAATATCATTAAAAAGCAACAAAAAGTTCGTCCCGATACGTTGCACAAATCAAGAAAACGACTAACTTTGCGTGCGGATTCGGAGAAGACACTCCTCCCGAACACCGCGTTTGACTACTAATTTTTTATTACTCAATAAAACGTAACGAATATGACTTATTCACACGAAGTTGAACACATGTGTTGTGTCGCAAAAGGACCCAATCACGGTCCGGCTCCCATTCCTGAAGAAGGGAAATGGATTCAGGCAAAAGAAATCAAAGACATTTCAGGACTGACCCACGGTATCGGCTGGTGCGCTCCGCAGCAAGGAACCTGCAAGCTGACCCTGAACGTAAAAGAAGGCGTCATCGAAGAATGTCTGGTAGAAACCATCGGTTGCTCGGGCATGACTCACTCTGCTGCCATGGCATCTGAAATCCTTCCGGGCAAGACCATCCTGGAAGCATTGAACACCGACTTGGTTTGCGACGCTATCAATACGGCTATGCGTGAACTGTTCCTGCAGATTGTTTACGGCCGTACTCAGTCAGCTTTCTCAGAAGGCGGCTTGGTAATTGGCGCAGGACTGGAAGACCTGGGCAAAGGTCTCCGCAGCCAGACCGGTACATTGTATGGTACAAAAGCCAAAGGTACCCGTTATCTGGAACTGACCGAAGGTTATATCACCCGTATGGCTCTTGACAAAGACAACCAAGTTATCGGTTATGAATACGTTCACATGGGCAAGTTCATGGAACAAGTGAAGAAGGGTGTTGACGCTAACGAAGCGTTGAAAGCTGTTACCGGAACTTACGGCCGCTTCAAACCCGAACAAGGCGCAGTTAAATATATTGACCCACGTAAAGAATAATAGGAGGACACAGATTATGATTAGACCAGTACAGTTTGAAAGTCAAGACCGTCGTATGAAGCAGATTCTGGCTGCATTGAACGAAAACGGCATCAAAGACATTGAAGAAGCTAACAAGATCTGTGACGAAGCAGGCCTCGACCCCTATCTGACTTGTCAGGAAACACAAGGTATCTGTTTCGAAAATGCAAAGTGGGCTTATGTGGTAGGTTGCGCCATCGCACTGAAGAAAGGCTGCAAGAACGCTGCTGACGCAGCCGAAGCTATCGGTATCGGCTTGCAGGCATTCTGTATTCCGGGTTCTGTAGCAGACGACCGTAAAGTAGGTCTGGGTCACGGAAACCTGGCAGCCCGTCTGCTCCGCGAAGAAACACAGTGCTTTGCTTTCCTGGCAGGCCACGAATCATTCGCCGCAGCCGAAGGTGCTATCAAGATTGCCGAAATGGCAAACAAAGTCCGCAAGAACCCGTTGCGCTGCATCCTGAACGGTTTGGGTAAAGACGCCGCTATGATTATCTCTCGTATCAACGGCTTCACATACGTTCAGACGAAGTTCGATTACTTCACCGGTAAACTGAACATCGTAAACGAGACTCCGTATTCAGACGGTCCGCGTGCGAAAGTAAAATGCTACGGTGCCGACGATGTTCGTGAAGGTGTAGCTATCATGTGGCACGAAAACGTAGACGTATCTATTACAGGTAACTCTACTAACCCGACCCGCTTCCAGCATCCGGTAGCAGGTACATATAAGAAAGAACGTGTACTTGCCGGCAAGCCTTACTTCTCAGTAGCATCAGGTGGCGGTACAGGCCGTACACTTCACCCGGACAACATGGCTGCAGGTCCTGCTTCTTACGGTATGACCGACACGATGGGCCGTATGCACTCAGACGCTCAGTTCGCAGGTTCTTCATCAGTTCCCGCACACGTAGAAATGATGGGATTCCTCGGTATCGGTAACAACCCGATGGTAGGATGTACCGTAGCTTGCGCTGTGAATGTGGCTTTGGCTCTGAATAAGTAATATAAGTTACTATACATAGATAAGAGGCTGTCTCAAAAAACTAGAGATGGCCTCTTTTTCTTTTTTATAGTAAAACAAAATTGGTTTGCGAAAAAATCTTGATGTATTGTCATCCTGGAACGAACGTGAAGGATCTCGCGTACATCCACGTGGGCGCATCCGAGATGCTTCACTTCGTTACCAATGACGAATTTACAATTTGTCATAATCGAATGGGTTTTCCGCAGGAAATAGGCACTCAGCATGACAAATGATTTTTCGCAATTCATTTCTGATTGACTATATATAGCTACTACAATTTTAAGAAAAACTCCCACATATAATCCCATTCGCAAAAATGTTGCAATTAAGAAGCTGTTTTGAATTTATCGTGCGATGATTTGGGATGAGTTTTTGTAGAGACGCAAAATCTTGCGTCTTTACTATGGGAAGATAGCGGGCTATCTGACGAAGGGGCTATCTGACGAAGAACAAGAGCGGAAAGGACCAAAAAAATCGCCCAAAGCACATACGAAAACGGATACATCAAGCCAAGAAAAACTTTTTGGAGAAATTCAAAACAGCTTCTAAAACATTGGGACAACCTCGTCTGTTGTAAGATTAATAATCTTACAGCGGATGGACCTATATGCGTTGCCGACGCACCTATATCCGCAGGCTTCCGCAACCGGATGCGCCTTGCTATGATTCTATCCGGAATTACAAATTCATTTCTTGTCTACACTGATTTACAAATTTAGCTGACTGAGGTATAAGCTATCAATTAGCCACAATAATACCCATCTGGACTTTCAATTCCTCACTCAAAGGCAAACATTTTGTTATTTACCATAGAAAACATTTCGGATTTCGCACGCTATTTCGTACCTTTGCATGCACAAAACAGACACGAATTATGATTAAGCCCGACTATCCATCCGTACTCCTTATATATACCGGCGGAACCATCGGTATGATAGAAAACCCCGAAACAGGGGCTTTGGAAGCCTTTAACTTCGACCAGCTTCAGGAAAACGTGCCCGAACTGCGGCGGTTCAACTACCGGATATCTTCGTACCAGTTCACCCCACCCATCGACTCATCGGACATGGAACCGGCACTGTGGGCAAAACTGGTCAAGATTATCCAATACAATTACGATAACTTCGACGGATTCGTCATCCTGCACGGAACGGACACCATGGCATATACGGCATCTGCACTAAGCTTCATGCTGGAAAACCTGAGCAAACCGGTCATCCTGACAGGAAGCCAGCTGCCCATCGGCGTGCTGCGCACCGACGGAAAAGAAAACCTGATAACCTCTATCGAGATTGCCGCAGCAAAGCATCCCGACGGTACGGCAGTGGTGCCCGAAGTGTGCATCTTCTTCGAAAACCTGCTGCTGCGCGGAAACCGCACGACGAAAATCAACGCCGAAAACTTCAACGCTTTCCGCTCGTACAACTATCCCCCGCTCGCTACGGCAGGCATCCACATCAAGTATGAATACGACCGCATCCGCAAAGCGCATCCCGATGTGCCGATGCACCCCCACTTCGTGTTCGACACCAATGTCATCATCCTCACCATCTTCCCCGGCATACAGGAAAACATCGTACAAGGTGTCTTACGCACCCCGGGACTGAAGGCTGTGGTGCTGAAGACCTACGGCTCGGGCAATGCCCCGCAAAAGCCCTGGTTCATCCGCCTGCTGAAAGAAGCTACGGAGCGCGGCATCATTATCGTCAACATCTCGCAATGCCCTACAGGCATGGTGGAAATGGCACGCTACGAAACCGGCCTGCACCTGCTGGACGCGGGCGTCATCAGCGGATACGACTCGACTGTAGAAAGCGTGCTCACCAAACTGATGTTCCTGTTAGGGCACGGGCTTACCCCGCAACAGGTGCGCAACGAGCTGAGCCGTCCCATTGCCGGAGAGTTTACCCGCCCTACTTTGTAACAGGATTGTAATACCTATTTCACAATACCGAAACAAGAAAGCCTCATCTTTGCAAGTGAATTTTTCACCACAGATTACACAGATTTTCTATTAATTAATAATTAACAATTAATAGTTAATAAAGGCAAATATCGCCATTATACCCTATTAATTATTAACTATTAATTATTAACTAAAAAAACAGAACCATGAACGAATACCGAATCCTTGTAGTAGACGATGAAGACGATTTGTGCGAAATCCTGAAGTTCAACCTCGAAATGGAGGGTTACAAAGTCGATACTGCCAACTCGGCAGAAGAGGCCCTGAAACTGGACCTTACGCAATACAACCTGTTGCTGCTGGACGTGATGATGGGCGAAATTTCCGGATTCAAGATGGCGCGCATGCTGAAGGCAGACAAAGACACTGCCAACATCCCCATCATTTTCATTACCGCCAAAGACACGGAAAACGATACCATCACGGGCTTCAACCTAGGTGCTGACGACTATATCTCGAAGCCATTCTCGCTACGCGAAGTCATCATGCGCGTGAAAGCCGTATTGCGCCGCACCGCCAACCTCCAGCTGAAAGACAGTGAAGAACTGCAATACAAGGGACTGGTCATCAATGTGCCACAGAAAAAGGTGACAATCAACGGCGAAGAAGTTTCACTCACCAAGAAAGAGTTCGAAATCCTACTGCTGCTGCTCCAAAACTCAGGACGTGTGTTCTCTCGCGAGGACATCCTCTCGAAGGTGTGGAACGATGAGGTGTACGTGCTCGACCGCACGATAGACGTTAACATCACCCGCCTGCGCAAGAAAATCGGCGAATACGGCAAACATATCGTTACCCGTCTGGGATACGGCTATTGCTTCGAATGCGAATAAATTATTTTCAGATACTAGGAATCAGGTACTAGGTTTAAACAATTCTGCCGATGTATCTAGAGCCTAGCTACCTAGTACCTAGTCAACTAGTACCTAAAAAAAAGCTTATGACTAAACTGATATACCGTCTGTTACCGTTCAGTAAACGGCTTTTCCTGTCGGTCATCCTGCTGTTCGTCATCTTCGCGACGTGCTTCCTCGTTTTTCAATACCAGCGTGAAAAAGCATACAAGAGCGATTTGCTGAACATGCAATTACAGAATTACAATAACCGGATGTATGACTTCATCACCTCGTGCAAGTCCCTCGATACCGATTCATTGCAACAATACGTTGTTACCCATATCATTCCCGATATCCGTGTAACCATCATTACCACCCAAGGTAAAGTGATATACGACAACATCCAACCCGATGTAAGCAAGTTTGAGAACCACCGTACCCGTAAAGAGGTGCAAGACGCACTGATGTATGGAAGCGGCTATGACATCAACCGCATCTCTGCCAGCATCGAAGGGCAAGAATATTTCTATTCGGCACACTATTATCCTTCACAACAACTCATCATCCGCTCAGCACTGCCCTACAACGTAAGCCTAAGCAAGCACCTCAAAGCCGACTCGGAATTCGTATGGTTTACACTGACCATCAGCCTGATGCTGGTCATCCTGTTCTACCGCTACACACGAAAGTTGGGGATGTCCATCACCCGACTGCAACAATTCGCCCTACGTGCCGACCGCAACGAACCGATCGACATTTCTGAATCGTTCCCCAAAAACGAACTGGGCGAAATCTCCCAACACATCATCAAGATATACCAGCGCCTGCACCGTGCCAAAGAGGCTCTGTATATCGAACGCGAGAAACTGATATCGCACCTGCAAACCTCACATGAAGGATTGGGAGTCTTCACCCGCGAGCGAAAAGAAATACTGGTAAACAACCTTTTTACCCAATATGCCAACACGATCTCCGACCACAACCTGACCTCGACCGAAGAAGTGTTCAACATTGCCGAACTGCATCCCATTACCGACTTTTTGAACCGCAACGACGGAAACTTCAACAAGGAAGAGAAAAAACTATCGCTTCATGTGGACAAGAACGGACGTTCTTTTTCGGTAGAATGCATCATTTTCCAAGATCACTCATTCGAAATATCCATCAACGACATCTCACAGGAAGAACAACAGGCACGCCTGAAGCGGCAACTCACCCAAAACATCGCCCATGAACTGAAGACACCAGTCAGCAGCATACAGGGATACCTGGAAACAATACTAAACACCCCCAACCTGCCTCCGGCAACAATGCAGGCATTCCTCGAACGAAGCTATGCGCAAAGCAACCGGCTTACCGTTCTGCTACGCGACATCTCGGTGCTGACACGCATGGATGAAGCCCCGAACCTGGTAGAACGCGAACAGGTAAACCTGAGCCTGATGCTGAAGAATATGCTGAACGAACTGGCACTGGCATTGGAAGAAAAACACATCACGGTCATCAACAAAGTGCCCTACGGACTTATCATCAACGGAAACAGTTCGCTCCTCTATTCCATCTTCCGTAACCTGATGGACAACGCCATTGCATACGCAGGAACCGGTGTGACCATCCGCATCAACTGTTTCCGCGAAGACGAAAAATACTACTATTTCAGCTTTTCCGATACAGGAGTAGGCGTACCCGAAGAACACCTGAACCGCATCTTCGAACGTTTCTACCGGATAGACAAGGGACGCTCGCGCAAGCTTGGAGGCACTGGACTGGGACTTGCCATCGTAAAAAACGCCGTACTCTTCCACGGAGGAACCATTTTCGCCAAGAACAATCCGAGTGGAGGACTGGAATTCGTGTTCACTCTACAGAAAAACAAAGAAGAATGATACGGGACTTGCAGAAGTTAAAGCCGGTAAAGAAAACGCCAGTTACAGAAGCGGAAATGCCTTAAAAACTCATCCTAAATCAGCACATGATAAATTCAAGACAGTTTCTTATAGAAATTTTTCTTTGTAGCCTTTCTAAATTACGTAAAAAAGATTACCTTTGACCCAGAAAGAGACTGAGCGGATGGAAGAAAATATAAAAGAAAAGGTAAAACAGATTCTGACTGATTATTTGCAGAAGAACGGGCATCGCAAGACACCCGAACGATATGCCATTCTCGACACGATTTATACCATCAAAGGACATTTCGACATCGAGATGCTATATTCATATATGGCAGAAAAAGAACGTTTCCGTGTCAGCCGTGCCACGCTATACAATACGATTATCTTACTGATTGATGCAGGACTGGTCATCAAGCACCAGTTCGGCAATACATCGCAGTATGAACGTTCGTACAACAACGAGACTCACCATCACATGATCTGCACTTCGTGCGGCAAGGTTTCCGAGTTCGAAGATGAAACCTTGAAACAAGCCATCGTAGATACCAAACTGAAAGGTTTTCATGCCTCTCACTACTCCTTATATATATACGGGCTATGCAACAAGTGTATGGTAGCGAAAAGAAGAAAAATTTCAAAAACTTAAAAATTAGATTATATGAAAGTAGATGTATTGTTAGGTTTGCAATGGGGCGATGAAGGTAAAGGGAAGGTCGTAGATGTACTGACCCCGCGTTATGATGTTGTTGCTCGTTTCCAAGGAGGACCTAATGCCGGTCATACACTGGAATTTGAAGGTCAAAAATATGTACTCCGTTCTATTCCGTCAGGGATATTCCAAGGCGATAAAGTCAATATCATCGGTAATGGCGTGGTGCTGGACCCAGCTTTATTCAAGAGCGAGGCAGAAGCACTTGAAGCAAGCGGACATCCGCTGAAAGAACGCCTGCACATTTCGAAAAAAGCACACCTCATCTTACCTACCCACCGGGTGCTGGATGCAGCTTATGAAGCTGCCAAGGGAGCATCGAAAGTAGGCACCACCGGAAAAGGTATCGGACCGACATATACCGACAAGGTGAGCCGCAACGGTCTGCGTGTAGGTGACATCCTGCATGGATTTGACGAGAAATACGCAGCTGCCAAAGCACGTCACGAAAAAATTCTCCAAAGTCTGAACTATTCGTATGATATAACCGAAGCCGAAAAACAATGGATGGAAGGTATCAAATACCTGCGCCAGTTCCACTTGGTGGATAGCGAACACGAAATAAACCGCCTCCTGAATGAAGGCAAGAGTGTGTTGTGCGAAGGTGCGCAAGGTACGATGCTTGATGTTGATTTCGGTTCGTATCCGTTTGTTACTTCTTCCAATACGATTTGCGCCGGAGCCTGCACGGGACTGGGACTGGCACCCAACCGAATTGGCGAAGTATATGGCATCATGAAAGCTTATTGTACCCGCGTAGGAGCCGGACCATTCCCTACCGAACTGTTCGATGAAACCGGAAAAACTATCCGCGACCTTGGACATGAATATGGGGCAGTGACCGGACGCGAACGCCGTTGTGGATGGGTCGACCTCGTAGCATTGCGTTATGCCATTATGGTCAACGGAGTCACCCAGCTTATCCTGATGAAGAGTGATGTACTCGATGCCTTCCCCATCGTGAAAGCTTGTGTAGCATACAAAGTGAACGGAGAAGAAATCGACTATTTCCCCTACGATATCACCGAAGGTGTAGAGCCGGTATATGTAGAAATGCCCGGCTGGCAGACCGATATGACCAAGATGACTAGTGAAGACGAATTCCCCGAAGAATTCAACGCCTACATCTCCTTCCTTGAAGACCAGTTGGGTACTCCCATCAAAATCGTATCAGTAGGTCCCGACCGCGAACAGACCATCGAACGCTATACTGAATAATGAGTAGATGAATTTGTAAGTTCTTAAGTTTTTGAATTTTTAAGTTTAGCTTGCAAAACGAAAAGACTTAAGGACTTACAAACTCAAGAACTAAAGGACTAGGCATTTAAGTAGATGTTCATAATTAGTTTATATCATATAGATTTGATACCTTTGCCTCAT
>ERZ780218.1102-NODE-1102-length-19381-cov-5.261979_pt1 | contig 19381 bp, 6 predicted proteins | sample MGYA00510975_ERZ780218 | MGnify/ENA primary metagenome ERZ780218 (study PRJEB29588, sample SAMEA2152063) | human gut metagenome | biome: human gut; feature: human-associated habitat; material: faeces | place: Denmark | collected 2008/2010 ... | reverse complement strand
ATTATTTTTTATTTATATAATTTTCTCCGAGATTTATTTGGAATTTTTTCGCGAGAATAGTATAATGATTTTGTGAAAAACTGCTTGATTTTTTTGTGACACAATTTATTTACATAAATTTTGTTAAATTTGGCAAAAAAGCAAACACTAAATCTAAAGATTTAACCGTGTTTGACTTCTTGTTGAAAGTGGGGTTTGTATGAAGAAAGTTCTCAAGCTTTGGAAAGTGATTTTATTTGTGATTTTGGGAGTGATTGGCATTGGTGGTGTCACAGTGCTTTCGCTTTATCTCATGGGCAGGTTTGATGATGTTGTCATTGAACCTGAAGATATGAGTTTTTCTTATGTTTTGCCTGAAGGGAATGGAAGTTACAACGAACAGCTTGCACGTTTTGAAGTCGCTCCAAATGAAGAAGGTTCTTTCCGAATGGTGATAAATTCCACCACCGAAGGAGTGACAGAAACAAATGTGACACTTTCACTTTTAGGACAACTGTCTGCACAAGACACGCAAGGTTACATCACTGACGGAGTTATTCGCGTTCCACAACAAGTTCAACTCAACAGACCTTTCACAGTTTACATAGAAAATGAAGATTATTTTGACTTAAACAATCAAGAATTTAGCTGGACAAATGGCGGGACTTCAGTTTTGACCGCCAGATCTTCAAACGTGTTGCTGGCTTCTCAGACAGTGACAATCGCCATTGATGTTCCGGTTTATGACCTTGCTTTGCAAGTGGCAGACACTGAACAAACCGGCGATGTTCAAGAGGTTGTGGTGGACACAAGCTTTTCGTTGGACACAATTTTTTCGCCAGAACAAAGCAAGTTTATGTTTAGTGACACAAACAGAGAGAAACAAGTTTTCTTTTCAATAAATTCTGAGCGAATTTCTTATGACATTGCCACAAACCGTTTCACAGCAAACGAAACCACAGGCAATGAAGCAGACCCTATCACGGCTTACACGTTTGCAAACGCATATTATCAAGAACAAATTTTGGCAATGTTTGAAAGCTATTATGACGAAAACAATTTGGAAAATTATGTTGCCATGATTTTGCAATATTTTGAAGGTCATCCAGAAACTTGCGTTTCCAAGACTGTTGGAATAAGAGTTTTGGATGTGGATGTCGACAGTGTGGAGATTTTTGGTTCAAACTTGGACGAACTTTCTGTCAATGCTTATTTTGATCAATATTTCATGTTGACGGCAAGCTCAAACAACGGAAATGCAAGTTTGGGCGCTTCAATCAAAGACAGTGTTGGAACTTCTCTGAACTCTCTTTTCGGAAATATCGGCTTAAAGCTGCCTTCTGGAGCAACCACACAAGGCTTGGAAGTTTTGGGCGGAAGAATTATGAGAGTTGAAGCTTTGCCAGACGGAACTTATTCAATCACAAGAGAAACATATTCAAGTGAAACCGACTATTTCAATCCAGCCGATGGCGTTGTGTATTATCTTTTGCCAAACGCAACTCCAACAAGCTATGGAGATTATTATTGGAGAATGAATGTTTCGTCTGAAACGAATGCCGATGTGGATTATCAATTTGAAATCAACTTCTTCTTTGAAAATGAAAGTGGATACTGGGAAAATTATTTTGCTTTTGATGGCGAAACTTCTGACAAACTTGCTGAAAAAACTTTCATTTTGAATGTGATTAATCACGAAGAAGAAGGACTTGGTTGGAGAGAACAAAATTCTATCAGACTTTCGATAAATTACACGGAAGATGGCGAGCCAATACCTGGAAATGTCAATTTGTCAGACCTTATCAATCCGTTGAGCTCTTCAAACATCTATCAATCAGTGAGATATTTCTTGTTGAAAGATGAAGATGACCAATTTGAACTTACAGAAAATTTCAACTGCAAGGCAGGAGTGAATTATTCTGTTGACTATCAAGGCAATCCTTTGAGCATTGCTGGCATAGGAGCAAATGCTGATGGAAGTTACACTTTGTATGAAGTCGACAGTTTGAACACTTTGACGGCTTTGGCAAGTTTTGAAGGAACGGCAAAAATTGTTGTGGCGAGCATCAAGACTTATGCTGACAGAACGCCTTACAAAACTGATGACGGAAAATATTTAATTGTAAAAACCAGCCGTGTGAAAGACGTTCTTGTGGACAGCACACTGTCAATAGCCAACATGGATGTTTCGTTCAGTTTTGCGGAAGGAATTTTGCCAAACGAACAAAATCAATATTATATCCCGGCAGTAAACAAAGACAATGCACACAATGACCTTACGATGTTGACTTTCAACATGACCTTGGAAAACGCTGAAGCTGGCGACGATGAAAAGGTTATTTCTGCTTTCACAACAACATCCACAGAGCAAAAACTTGAAATTGTTTGCTTAGACGCACTTGGAAGAGAAACAAATGGATATGTGACACTTCAGGGCATTCAATTTTTGGGCGAAGAACTTGGGAACATGAATTTCCAAGGTGTTTTGGGAATTTCGAGTAACTATTTCTCAGCCGATATTCCTGCTTCTGTCGAAGGGATTTATGTCAAACTTCAACTCAAATACAACGACGGCATTGACACTTATACAAAAGATATAAACAACAGAGAAAACGATGGGGTTGACCATTTCTATATCTATTATCAAACACCAGTGGCAATGACGGGAGCTTATGAAGATTTGAATATGGATCCAACGCAAACCATTCAAGCCACAATTCGCACGGACGGAATTGAAATTTTCTGGGGAGAAACAGAACTTCAAGCGACAGCAGACCAAACAGTTTTGGATGTGTTGAATTCTTATTTGTCTTTCACGTTGATTGACCAACGTGGAAACGAAATTGACCCGAATGCTGGCATTTATGACGTTAAATTTGAAGAAACGCCTGTTATTGAAGGTCAATCAAAAGTTTTGTCGCTCAATGCCGATCAAAACGCCATTCAAAACTTTGTTTCGACCGGTGGACAATCTAGAGAAACAACTTTGATGGTTTATGTTGTTGACGCTCAAGGTGAATATGTTTATATCACCAATGAAGGTGGCGAAAGTGTTCCGCTTTGCTCACCAGTGTTCAACTTTGATGTCACAAGCGAAGGGCTTGACAGAGTGGAAGCGGATTATTCTGAATGGGACACCACTGACATAACCACAAAAGAGTGGGGAGAGGCGGACGACCCAAGCAATATCACAATTCGAAGATATGTCGTGCCAGGAGAAGAGATCATTTTGGCGGATTTGTTGAACGTCTATCTTTCTTCTGATCCTGAAAATCCTACAGATGACATGGTGTTTAGAATTGACAACACCTATCTTTCAGGTTTGTCTTCCAGCATGCAGACGCAGATTATGAACATGGTGAAGTTTAACGACGAAATGGATGCCAACACCTCAATCGCAGATTACAGAGGCGAAGAGATTTCAAAAATTGACATAGTTTTGCCTTTCAAAGATGAAACCGGCACGGATTTGGTCTTTTCTGTCACAGACAACGCTGGAATTTTGTATGATATCACTTTGACTTTGAGATTTTTGCCAGATTTGCAGATTGCGTCAAATTTCAATGCATATTTTGAAGATTATTCCGACTATTTGGTGCAAAACAATCCAGCTATCGGTGTCTATGGAAATATGGATTACAACATTGGAGACTATATCACTTTGAGCAGCCATTCTGGCAGAGGAACATATTCTTGGGCAAGCATAATGGCTGGAAGCGATGTTTCGGGTTACATTCAGACCAATGAAACAGGTCTTGGCAGCTTGGTCAGAGAGACAAACGGCGGCACAGACACGATTTATTTGCGTTTGAATGATGTAAAAGAATATAGAACATTCACATTTACGATTTATTATGGAACAATCACAACTCTCACGCAGAGCATTCAAATTTCGCTTTACATAAATCCAAATTATGTTGTCAGACAGTCGACAAATGCAGTGATTGACGGAACGACAACGCCTTATCTTGACCTTTCTTCAGTGGCTGCTGGCAGAGAGAATGTTTCATCAGTTTATCAACTTTATAAGATGACAGACTATCTGCAAACAGGAACTTTTGAAAATGAAATTCAAGGCATAAACCTTTCTTATGAAAACATATCCGACAATAGATATATTCTTATAACAAACACCGGAACAATTGGTTTTGCTCAAAACTCAACTTTGGAAGTAGAACTGGGCGAATATGAATTGCAAACTTTCTCGCTACGAGTTTCAGAAAATATCGGCGGAAGTCAGGTTGTGTTGGATGCTTTAAGAATTGTTGTCGACGAAGGTGGCTCAGAGCTTGAAGTGGTGTTGCCAGACGAAAATGGCACGGAAATTTCTTACGGAATTGGTTTCCAAAACTTTGATATTGCCAGTGTTATCACAACAGAGAACAACAGCGAAATTTTAAGTGCAAACTTCAACGGTCAAAATGTTTTGATTTTGCTTCCAGGCACAAATTACAGAGTGGCTGATGGCTATAGCATTTTGGAAGTGGCAGGTTCTGGCGATTTGATAAGAAATTCTGCCACGATGTTGACAACAAGAACACAACTTATGGGTGGATATTTCAGCACCGAAAATAATTGGTTTGAAATCAGTCAGGTTTTGACAGACAACACTGGCGACGCGAATCAATTGACAATCATTGTCACCATAAATGCCATCATAAGCAAGTTGGGAGACAAGTTTGTTTATTACAACAACTCAGCTAAGACTGAGATTGTGCCGACAGACATGATTTACAACAGTTTTGGCGATTTGACTTTGGAAGGTTTGCTTGGGCTTGACGGCTACACTTCTCTTGAAGAAAACGATGTTTATCAAGTTCTGGACGCAGGGCAAAGTTACACGATTGTTCACAACAGTGACAATCAAATTGGGGTTGATGAAGAAGGAAATGCACAAGTTCGAGATTTGTTTGGGCTTTACTTCAGCAAAACTCTGTCAAATGCTTATGCTGGTTTGCAAGACACAGAAGTGAATGTTTCAATTGTGGAAGATGCACAAGGATATGTTGACGGGCTTGCCGAACTTTCAACAAATGGCGAAAACTTTGAGACTGTTTTAAAAATCAATCATTTGGAAAGCCAATATACTGATGCATATATAGTTTTGAGATTCGAAGTTTACAAGAGTGCACAACCAGATGAAAATTTTGTTTACTATTATAGAATCAAAGTCACTCCAAGCTTCTCTCTTGGAAGCATCAAATATCCTTATGCCGACGACGCAGAATATTTGGATGGTTCAAATCTTCAAGCAGACGGAAGTTTTGTGATTGATTTTGAAGAAGAATTGACTCCAACAAACAGCAAGTGGGCAAACGGCAAGCGTTTTGCAGAACCAGAAATTAGCTTGGATGAAAACGAAACCTTGAAGTTTAGATATTCAGTCACAAACCAAAATTTGCCAAGCGGCGTCGAATATAGTTTCAGTCAAGAAGGCGTTTTGACAGTCAAATTGAACGGTCAAACATCGGCTGTCACGCTCAATGTTGAAAAATGTTATTACTTAGAAGATGCAGAAGGAAACATCACCGAACTTGTTGGCAGTGCAAGAGAATATCAAATCAAATTCTATCAAAGCAACAATTATACTCATGATTTATATCTCAACTCACAAGAATTGACGGACACAGACGATGTCTATAGTGTTTCATTGACTGCTGGTCAGACGGATGAAAGTGTTTTGACGGCAGAAATAAACATCCGAAGTGGCGAAAATGGCGGAAACTTGAGCAGAATAACCGATTTTTACACTTATATTGAAGGCTCGGAAGAAGATTTGGCAGATGCATTGCAGAGAGCTTATTTCATCAAGGCAGGCACAGAAGTTCAGACAACAAGTGATGGAGAACCAACGACAATCACTCTTGCAGACGATTTGTTTTTGGGCTGGTTTGAAGACGAAACTGCGTTTGAAAGCTTCCTTGAAGGGCAAGCGGGCGCTGAAGAAAATGTTTACACTTTTGATATTGGCGGTGTGACCTATTCTGTGACCATAACAACCGAAAACAATCCAATCGACTTCACTTATGCATTCTTGGATGTTGTCAGAGACAGTTTAAACAGAATTACGGGCAAAAATCTTCGATTGATGCCACAACAAAACATAACCAAAGACAACAGTTTTGAAATCGGTTTCTATACCGACCAAAAAGTTGTGTTTAGAGTTAATCTTCAAGTGGAAAGTTATTTTGACATCAGCTTAAACAACAACTTTGCAGGCGGACAAACTTACAGTCTTTTAAATGCACAAAATTCAGTTTTTGCAAACCTTAGCGCAGAAAACAGAACGATAACAGATGTTTCTATTGCACTTGCAAATGGCGACGAAAGTTATATGGCGGACGTCACACTGGCAGATTTGTTGAAAATCACAACAGGTGCAACATGGCAAGAAACCACAATCGAATTTGCTCACTTGCCACAAACTGCAACATTTGAATTTGTTGGCACAATTTCTGTTGAGGGCGTTGACAGCACTTACACATTTGAATTTGCGATTGAAACAAGCGCCGATGTCAACCTTCAAACGAACAGAATTTATTCTGACACAAACGACAGATATGGCAAGCTTGAATTTGGTGCAACTGTTCAAGATGTGGTCTCATATTTTGCAGAATTTGATGTCGCTGCTGAAACATCTGCCACATATTTGTTTGCTGACGACACAATTCAAAGCACAGTTTCGCTTTCAGAAGACAAAACTTCAGTCTTTTTCAACGAAAATTCAGTTGGCTCAGTCGCCACACTGACGAGACAACTTTATGTTGACTATGCTTTCAACAACGGCACATCAAGCAAGACAATCTTCACATTTGCTGTGGGCTATAGATTTGCTTTGCAGCCGAGTGTCAACCTTTCAACAAACTATCCAAAACCAGATGGCGTAACAACCATGGAAACGGAATATATTTCGACAACTCAAAACTCAACCGCGTTCACATCTGCCACATACGAAAACTTCTTCAACAGTTCGGCAGATTTTGCGAGCGAAAACAGAGTTGTTGTTTCGCATGTTCATCTTGATTATGTCGCAGATTTTATGACATCAATTGGAGAAACTTGGAGCATAAGCGTCTCTGAAATCAACAACGCCAGAGTGAGCATTTCAGGAGCAACCACAAAGGAAATCACAACTTCAACTGAAGACCGCTCAATCATCAGCGGCTTGGAAGTGACGTCAACAGACGATAGACCAAACATCAACTTAGTTTTCAGCCTGGCTGATTCTTCTTACAGTGGTTCGGTAAGCTTTGCAGTGACGGTCAATGCATACACAACGACATACACTGTGGAAATCCTGGCGGGAAATGTTTACAGCGTTCAAACTTATGCACCAAACTATGCAAACAATCAAGAAACAATTTATGCCGAAGATTTGAGTTCTCAAGAACAGACAATCTTTGCACAAAACAGAATTTTAAACTATGCTTTTGCTTCAAGTGTTGCACAAAACTCAACATATTATGCTCGTTTCCAAAACAGTGCAAACGAAGTTCAAGTTGTCACAATAACGGCAACAAACCCAGGTCAAACAATCAATCTAGATTTGGGCAGAGCCCTGAGTGGATATGAATATCTTGGAACTTTCACAACTTCAAGCGGCGTTGATGAAATGGGACAGTCAACAGAAGTGAACTATCAGACAGTGTTCTCAATCAATCCAACTTTGACCAGCAGAATAACAGTAAGCTATCAAAATGTTCCAATTGCATTCACGGATGACATTCAACTTATGCTCGCGACGCCGTCTGTTGACGAAGGCGGAACAATCATTCGCGACGAAAACAACAACATTCAATATGAAAATCCACAGCTCGCATCAAATGTTATCTTGTCGGCAAGCGACTATGATGTGTTGAAACAATATGTTGTTTTGGTTAAATTTGGCGACGATGAATATCTCAACTTAAATTCGCTTTACAATGTCATGTTGAACATCGAATTTGATGTGACAGGAAACGCTGATGAAGCAAATGGCTACACAACTGTTGACATAAACACAAATCCAAACGCTCCACAGAGCCTGCTTGGATTTACAAGCCTTGGCATCACAAACACGAGACAAAATGCGCTTTACACAAGAGATATGATTGCAAATTCAGCCGGAGAAATTGCACTGACCATTTATGGGTTTAATGATTTGCAAGTTGCCGACACAGTTACAAGTGAAGGCGACATCACGGCGACCGATGAAGCGACAAGACTTCAACAAGTCGCAGGATATATCCACAACACTCTTATAAACACTGAATCCGAAAACGGCACGACTTATTGGACAGGTCTGACACCAAGTCCAAAATTGTTAAGTGAAAATGGCGGACAGGGCATAAACCATGGTTCAAATGGCGCCTTTGACAACTATCTATACAATGTTGCATACACACAAGGAAATGTTCCAAACGGAAAAGTTTTGGACTACAACTTGTGGGCAATGGGCGCAAACAACGACGGCAACCATGTTATGATGAGATTGTCTTACACAGTAAGCTTTGGAAATCAAACGTTGACAGTTTATCACAACATTTTGTTTAGAGTTGTCAGCGAAAACAACACGTCTTTCAGATTTAAAAACAGACAAGAAGACACAGCAAGTTACAGCTCTGGCGCAAGTGAAGTTATTGGAAATCAGAGCGTTATGAGCAACTATCAATCGTCATACGAAATTTCAAACGCTGGCACAAGCGGCTACTTCAATTTGTGGAATTTGGGCGAAAGCGCAGGTCAGGCAGCTTCAACAATCATTGCAAACATGTATGGCTCGACCGCAAACAGCGCAAACGAATTCTCTTACACCTACACGCCAAACATCACGTCAACGACTTCGACAAAATATAACGACTATGAGCTTGCATTAGGTGAAAATTATTGGACTGAAGGTTCTGATGGTGTTTACGAAAACACATCACAATCTACACAGCTTAGAGTGGACTATAGAAATCTTGACTTGGGTTCAAAATATTATGTGATTGAACTCGAAAACGAATTTAACTATAAAGCAAGGTTCTATTTCACACTTACATCTCCACTCAACCCTCAGATTGAAACAAGTTCTCTTCCAGCACTTGAAGAGGGCGGAACAATTGCAACTGGTTCGCTCTATAGAGAAGTGACAGCAAACAAAGAACTTGTTGATGGCGCAAACTATGTTGTTTATGAAACTTTCAATTATACAACAAATCAGGTTGGCAGCCCATTAGACGAAATTCAAATCACGCTTCCGACAATAACGACCACAAACGAAGACGGCGAAACAACCAGCCCAACAATTTCTGACGTTTCAGTCACATTCTCATTTGCTTATAACTATCCAGATTTGGGCTTGACAACGTTCTATTTGAACAGCACAATTTCTCCAACTACGAGCGGAGATAATTCGGCAGTTCTCACATTCAATTTGTTTGGCGGCAGCAAAACGTTCTATTATTATAACGAAGACGGAGAAATAATAGATAAAATCAACGATGAGGACATCACATTCACGGCAGACAATGTTGCGGCACAAAACTCCCCAATCACTTTGAGAATAAATTATGGCACATCAGAGACGAAAGGCTTGTATAAAGTTGAATATCTAAACGCAGTTCGTGACACATCTGGAACCACTTCAAATCTGGTCTTGTCTCAATCTTATTCGGTGGCAAGCACTTACACAAGACCAGACTTTACACCGACATCAAGCTCTGCGTCAAGTCCAGATTACACAATTGAATTGAACGGCATTGATGCTTATGCGTTCTCAAATGACGAAGCGGGCATTGACGAAGGTGCTGTCACAAAAGCCAACGCAAATCTCTATTCAAATGTGACCTCACTGAAAGTGGAAAGGATTGACTTCTTCTATAATGGAAGAAACATTGGCACATCTTATTCTGCTGGTGCACCTTTAAATTCGGCGGATGCTTTTGCTAGAAATGTCTTTGAAAACAATGACCTTGTGACAAACAGCGATGTTTCTTATGTTTATCTTGACGTAGAAAATCCGACAATCATCTCAGGAAGCGGCTATGATGCAAACAAAGCGTTCACAGTTCCTTATATCGACGGAACACTGTTTGGTCAAAGCGACATTTTGAATGATGTCGAAATGCAAATCACTCTTTGCACAATCACACAGACTGACGGAAATTATCAAATTGCCAACGAAGCAGTTTTGAGCAAAATGGTTTCAATTCAGCGCGAACTTGACACTGACGGATTGTTTGAAACAAACATTGCTGACAGAAGCAGCCCTGTTGCAGAACCTTTGACAGGTGACACTGTTTACAACGACACACTTGAAGTCAAACTTGCTCCGCAAGAAAGTGTCACTCTTGCAATCAGCAATGATATTTCACATCTTGCGACAAACGAAACAATTGTTTTGACAAACCCAAATGACTATTCGGTGACCGAATATGTTGGAATTTCAGAAAACATCACAAATCTTACAACAAACCTTGGCGAAGGAGGCAACTTCTATGTTCGAGTGACAGCTCACACAATTAACGGCGAAAATGTTGAGGAAAATCCAACTTTGGTTTACAACGGCTCTTCAAATTCGTTGCAATATGAAGAAGATGACGGCTCAGCTTATTCAAATTATTTTTCAGGACATATTGCCGAGTATAACACAATAACTCTGAACATTGAGCACGTCAACGAACTTTCAACTTCAACCGCAAAACCTGTGAGATTGTTCTTCTTGTATCATTCAAACATTTCAAACACAAATTATCAAGTTCCATATGACTTCAATGTTTATCCACTCTATCGCGGAACAACTGGCGACACTGCATTTGTTGTTGATGACTATCTGAAAGTGACAGATGAAACGCAAACTTATTACATCATCACACTTGAACAATGGGCAAGCGGAATAACATTGATAGAAAACATCTCTTCTGCTAGCCCAGCACCGACGTTCCTTAGCGCGGGTGCAGAGAAATTCTATTTCAACATAAGCTCAGAAGGCGGAAACGCATTCATTGACGAAAATGGCACAATCACAACCAGCACAAACTTCAATATCACAAGTGAAGCGTTTATTGTGGATGTCTATATGAAAGTGTCTGGATTTGACGGATATTTTGAAGGCAACAACACTCGTCTCAGCCTTGGACAGTTTAGAATGTCGCTCAACTCAAACACAACGTTTGAAACAACGCCAATCATTTCGACAAGCGGTGTTTATGAAGTTTATAACGAGTCAGAAAGTGGCGCGCAAACAACTCATTCTCAAAATGTTATCACACTTCCAACTGGCTTCAGCGTTTATGGCACCAGTGGAACAACAGCCACACAAATAAATGTTGAAACGCCAAAAGAAGATGATGATGTGACAGACATCACATTCCCGACTTATAGCTATGAAGTCGGCTCGACGGTTGATTTTGGTGATTTGCTTGACGAATTCTCTTATGGAAATGACATAAATGTTGTCGACCTTGGCTTGACAAATGTCACATATCACATTGTTGACGATAGCGGCACGCCAATCTATTATCGAAATCTCAATTCGTGGACGTTCACAACTGCCGGAATGCATGAAGTGAAAGTCATCATTCATGGATTGACCAGAGGATTTCAAGTTGGCTCAATCAGCCATGATTATTATCAAGTGACGCTCAATATTCTTATCTACGACACAAACATTAACGAAAGCAACAGTGTTGGTGTTGAAAACGGAAGTTACACGCTTCCATCTGGCGAAGGCACTTGGTATCTCATAAATGATGACAGTACGCTTGAAGATGTGACAGATTTTTCAAGTGGCTCTGCTGGAATCTTTGAAAGACAATATCTTGTTGTAAACGGTGAGCAAATCAAGACAGTGACAAACACCTATTTTGTTTACAACGAAACAATCTCAAAAGAAATTGGTTTGAGACCGCTTGACAGTTTCAATCTCAACAACTTGATGACCAGCGAAAATGGCGAAAGCTATGTTTTCTATGACTCATCATTCAATCAAGTGGATTCTTCTTCAATTTCATATTCTGACGGTGTAGGCACTCAAAGAGAAGCGACTTTCTATTGTGCAACTTTGACAGATGGAGAGGTCACAAATCTTCAACAAATCAGTTTGACAGTCAATTTAATTCCTTCAGACACCAATCAAAGTGCAATTTTGGTTGAAGAGCTCGCCGAAAACGATAACGCTAAAAGATTGGAAACTGTGAAAGCAGAAATTTCGGAAATTTTGAATAGTTCAAGCTTTGAGCTTTATCTGAGAGACAACGGTGGTGTTTTGACAGCAATCACAAACGAGACAAGTGACATCGAAATCACAAACGAAACAGAATTTTTGACCGTTCAGACGGCTGAAAACGGCTTGAAGACGTTCACAAGATTTAGATTTACTTTCTATAAATATGCGGATGAATTGACGTTGACTTACAAAACAAATTCGACAAACTCGTTTGCACTTTCAAATCTGAAACAATCTGTTTTGAGCGCTGTTGGGAAGATTGAAGACGTTCAAGTCGGCTTCTACCAACTTAATGGCACAAGCTTGGCTCAAGTGGAATATGTTTCAATAGACGTAAGCTATCGAAGAACTTATTATGTTTTGGTCGGCGACACTTATTATCTGATTGATGTGGTGCTTTTCACTGACGATAACTTTATTGCAGCGCAAGGCACTTCACTTTCAGAGTTTGACGCTTATGTCAGAGCAGAACTTGACATTGCGGCAGACGAAACAATCTCTTATGTCGACGACACAACAATGACGGCGCTGGAAAGTGCACCAACTGGTGTTTTTGGTTGCTTTGCAGTTGTTGACGGCGAATATTATCATTTTGATGTGCTTTTGTATAGCGGCGAAAGCTTTTACGCTGAGCAGTTGGCAGTTGCCTATTCTGCAGAAAGCACAGACGAAAGTTTTGAACTTGACAATTTCAATCAAGAAATTTTGGAAGTTTTGACTGGAACAAACGAAAATGCAACAATTTCTTATTATTTGCCAAGCGAAACAACAAGCGGACAAATTTCTTACACAAAATTCAGTCAAGTCACAGTTATTTCGCTCAACAGTTCTGTTTCAACTTTAAATTATGCTGTTCTGGTCGGTGACCAGTTATATGATGTCACAATCAATGTAGATTTTAATGCGGCAGGTTGATAGATGAATGTTTGGTTTTGGGTTTTCATTGCCTACCTTTCTTTAAACTTTTTGCTTTTGATTTCAATGATTTTCTTTGAAAGAAAATCTTTGTCCAGCATAATCAGCTGGCTTACTGTTTTGACGTTCTTGCCTGGGCTTGGTTTCGTTTTCTATTTGGTTTTTGGAAGCGGCCTGTCAATCAGAGTGAGAAGGTTGATTGCAAATCATAAACTTTATGAAGTGGATTATGACAAAAAAATTCAGCAATACTTCAGCACTGAAAGCGAATTTAAAGAAAAGATGAAAGAAAATGAAGGCATAATCAAAAGCTGTTACAACTATGGCAGCATTCTTTGCCCAAAAAATGACATAAAGTTTTTCTTGTCGGGGCCGGAAAAGTTGGAAGCACTTTGCCAAGACCTTGAAAACGCAAAAGAAAGCATAAACATTGAATATTACATTTTTGCTGATGATGCCACAGGCAAACGAGTTATGAACTTGCTCATAAAAAAAGCCAAAGAAGGCGTCAAAGTGAAACTTATCTTTGACAGTGTTGGTTGCCTTGGTGCACCGAGAAGGTTTTTCAGAAAGCTGAAAAAAGCTGGTGGCGAAGTTGCAGAGTTTTTCCCGCCTTTTGGTTATATTCGTATGATAAATCTGAAATTGAATTATCGAAATCATAAAAAAATTGTAGTGATTGACGGCAAGATTGCTTATACTGGCGGAATAAATCTTCGCAATGACCACATGGGCAAAAAGAAAAAGCTTTCGCCTTGGCGAGACACTCACATAAGAATTACTGGCACGGGTGTTTATCCATTGCAAAACATTTTTTTAAACGATTGGCGATATGTCAAAAAAGAAAGTTGTCCATCTTCAAAATACATTCAAGACGGGCTTTTCCCAGAACCACTGACTGGCGGAGATGTCTATGTGCAAGTTTTAGTTTCTGGGCCGGATAGTCCAATTCAAAACATCAAAGAAGCTTACATAAAACTTCTTACAACGGCAAAAAAAGAAGTGTGCATTCAAACGCCATATTTCATTCCTGACGAAGCTTTCAGTGCGGCACTTAGAGTTGCAATCTCAAGCGGAGTGAAGGTCAAGATAATGGTTCCGTCAAAACCAGACCACCGAACGGTTTATTGGGTGACGCAATCATATCTCAAAGAATTTGTGGAATATGGTGCCGATGTCTATTTTTATGACGGCTTTTTGCATAGCAAAGCATTGATTGTGGATGACGATAAACTTTCCATTGGCACTTGCAACATTGACAATCGCTCGTTTAGTTTAAATTTTGAAGACACTGTGATTTGTTATTCAAAAAAATTGAACGCAGATTATAGAAAAGCATTTGGCGAAGATTTAAAGCACTGCGTTCACGCAGACATAATGTTGTTTAAAAAGAAATTGTTTTTAACCAAATTTGCTCAAGCGATTTTCAGATTGTTTGCACCAATTTTTTAAAAGAAAGAAAACATTTTGTTTGAAAGAATAAAATGTTTTTTTTATGCAATAATTGAGTTATGGCAATGGTTAAGAAAAAGACAACAAAAAACAAAATCGTAGAAGAGAAAAAAGTCGATCAACCTAAAATTGTTCCAATGGAGCAATCAAAAAAAGTTTACGATGTCATTTTGGCAAACTTGATTGTTTTGACGGCAGTTGCTCTGTCAGCTTTCATCCCAGTGTTGAGTTTGGCGCTGCCGGTTTTGGTTTTTATTTATTTAGAAGTTGGGCTCTATGGATTTATCTACAACAAAGAGCGCGGAGTTGATTATAAATATGAAGACCTGTTTTTGTCTTTGAAAAAATATGTCAAATTCTTTTGTATTGCAGTCATAAAAATTGTGCTTATCGCGTTTTGGACCATTCTTTTGATAGTTCCTGGGGTTGTTTGCGCTTTGAACTATTCTTTCACCAGTCTGATTTTGTATGAAAGTTCTGACCTTGACGTGAAAGGGGCTTTGCTTTTGAGCAAAGAGCTTGCCTATGGCTATCGATGGAACATCTTCTTCTATGGACTTTTGGCTTTAACTTCGATTTGTGTGGCAATGACTTTGATGTTTTTGGTTCTTTTAATTTTCGACTTTTTCTTAACCATTCCAAGCGTGGCATATATTGTGCTTGTGACCGCGGCAGCCATTTTGGATTTGGTTTTGCTTGCTATGCCGATGGTTGAACTTGCGATAGTAGACAATTTTATTGCGTCGAAAAGAAATAAAATGCAAACCCCCTAAAATGTTTTGTGTTTTTGTCAATTTTGGTTATAATTTTCTCAAAGGAGAAAAACTTTGGACTATAAAGATTTCACAAACAGAAAAAAGGCGTTTGATGGTTTTGTTGAAGAAAGAAAGAAGGTTTTGGAAAGCATAGAGAAGGGAAAGTTTGTCGACACTTTTTCTGACCTTTGCGCTAGGGCAATGACGGGAGATTGCATTGCTCAAGATTGTGTGGCTTATTTTTTCAACAAAGGGGTCCCTGACCTTCTTATGCCAAATTTTGAATATTATATGTCGTGGCAAATTTTGGCTGGTGCAAATGGAAATGAATTTGCGCTGGAAAAATTGGAGTTTTTCTTGAATGTCGCGATAAACACCATAATTTATGATGAAGAAATTTTGAAAGCTGCTCTGAAAAACGGCAATGTGACAAAAGATAATGCCCTTATGGTGATAAGCAACTTGCTTTGCGAAGGTATGGCAGACGAGTTGAAGCTTGACCCAAAAAAACTTATCGAAATAAAAAACAAGCCTTCCACTTATACACCAGAAAAAAACCGAGTTTTTGTTTTGGCAATGGAAAAATGCTTGCCAGAAGTTGTTGATTTTCTTATGAGCTAAATTTGTGAGCGAATTTGACTGACGAAGTAGCGATTAGGCGAAAGCCGTGTTCGCGTTAAACACAGTCAGTTCTTCCCAAAGTGAAGCCTTCTATTGAAAAACTTTCCGCAAAAATTCCAGTTACGCTTGTGATAATATGATTGCAAAGTTCCAATTCGCCACTTTTGATAGCCAGCAACATCAGTTTGATTATCAGCATATTTTCCAAAGAAATCAAACTTAAAAAAGTCGTATTTTTATCTTCCATACAACGAAACTTGTATGGTTTTTTATTAAATTTTTTGCAAAGCGCGGCTTGAGCGTCTTCCAAAGCACAGCGAAGTTTGTCTGAGTTGATTTCGTTTTGCAAATGGTCTAGACACGCCAGCATTTTTGCAAGCAGCACAAAGATTTCGCCCACCAAAAGATTATATTCCTCTTCTTCCAGCCTGATAAAAACAAAGCCTTTGTTCTTTAAAGATTTAGAATAAGCTTTTGCCATTTGTTCAAAGTTTTCTGGCAAAAGTTCGTCATCATAAATATTTTCCATATGCTTTTTTATGCTTCAATTTTTGCTTTTGTTAAAAAAAGCACACAATTTTGTGTGCTTTTTGTTATTCAAACGGATTGTAAGACTTCAAAATTTTCTTGTTTCGCATTTTAATATCATAATAAACCTTTTGAGTGTCCAAACTTTTCATAATGCCAATAGGCTTTTCAGCATCTTTCTTGTAGAAAAATGGAACTTTGTCACAACGTGTTGCCTGTAATTTCATTGGGCTATATCTAAAAAGCTCAACAACGGTTGTTCCAAAAGACAATTGACCAAGTTCGTAAGGTGTAATTAATGGTCTTGTTGTTCGTTGGATAGACGTGCTTGTGCTTTTCCCTTCTTTATCCTTTTCTGATTTAGAAGTGCTTGTTTCCTCGTGCATCAATTGAACTTCTCCACAAAGTTTTGAAAAGCTTTCTCTTGTTGGTTGGTCATCTGTTCCAAGATAGATTTGGGCATTGCAATTTCCAATAATGGTTTTTGAAGCATCTGCACCATATTTTGTCTCAAGTTGGGTGTAAGATTGAACAACCATTTCATATAAAATATTTCTTCCGCGAGAAACAGTTATCATGCTATCAAACTTTGGAATCGGTGGTAAGTTTCCAAATTCGTCCAACAAAAAGTAAACATGTTTTGGCAATTTTTTTGAATGATAAGAATTAGCTTTGTCAACCAGTCTTTTATAAAGTTGAGATATACACAATATGGCAAGGTTATGTCGTTCTTCTCTGTCATCTGGAATAACTAAATAAAATGCTGTAGGTTTGCTTGTGAAATCATCAAAATTTATATCACTTTGAGATGTTAAGTAAGAAATACCAATGTCGTTCATAAAAGAGATTTTTCCGTTCAGCACACTCATGTAAGATTTTGTTGTGCCAGGAGCACTGTTGATGACGCCAGAAGTAAGGTTTGGAACATTTGAAGTCGCATCATCTCTGCCCTGCAAGAGATATTTTCTTATAGTTTCAAAAGGTGCTTCGGCGTCTGGGTCACGATAGGTGGCGATTTTGTATAAATTATAGAAGTTAAACTTTTCTTTTGTCATGCCAAGTTCTGGATTTAAACTATCTTCAAGCATTGCGAGTGCCACACCATAAAGATAATCTTGTGCACCTTCTTCCCATGTTGGATCTTGAGCTTTTGATTTAGGAGCTATTGTATTGCAAATTTCCCTAAGTTCGTTTTGAGCTAAATCGGTATAGAGTTGTTCGGCACTGTTTACCGCGACTCTAAGTTCGTCTTCGGTCGGATAGGCGACGCCTTCAAAACCAAACCACTCTTGACCATATTTTTCGCCCGGAATTTCTTGATAACCCGCTTCTTTTGGTCTTGTTCCGTTTGTGCATTTTTTGATGTTGTTTCTAAAATTTTTTCCTTTGTGATAAATTTCGTATGCATGTTCCATAGGATTCCAGCGAGTAGAAGAGAATGGATCACGCAAGTCAAGAGTTATAACCCTATAACCTTCATCTTCTACAATTCTGCTTGTTTGTGTATAAAGTTCACCTTTAGGGTCAGAAATAACCATGCAAGGTTTTTCGCCAGAATGTGCTAAAATCCTTATTGTTGGAATTAAAACGATAGAAGTTTTTCCTGAGCCAGTTGATCCAATAATCAAGCAGTGATATTCATCTTTCATGGCAATATGATATTTTCCATTTTCAATAACATTTCTAAAAACAATTCCTGTATTTTTTATTGAAGGTAAATTAGCCCATGTTGTTGTTATCAATCCTTGCTGTTTGGAAATATCTGCGGGGTTAAGCCATTTAGAATCGTATGCAAGATCCATTTCTTGTCCGCTTGCAGTTTTTCCAGTTGATTTGCCAGATGAATTTTGTTGTTTTTTTGGCTTAAAAAGATATGCAATCAAAATTCCTAAAATTGAACCCAAAGTAAGTCCAATCCATGCATAGTCAGTTGCAAATGCGCTAGAAATTTCTATACCAGGTTCCATAAAATAACACAGTGCCACACCGCCAGCGTAACCTAAGATTGCACAGATAAAAAACGAGATAATGTAAGATTTATATTTTTTAAACATTTTCACTCCTTTTTATCATTATTTTATACAATTATATTGAAAAAAGCAAGTTTATTGGTTGATTTATTTTATTTGACATTCAAATTCTATAATATTATAATATAAAAGCAAACGGATTTGCAGCAAAGCGTGCTTCTGTAGCTCAATTGGATAGAGCACTGGTCTTCGGAACACATATTTTGGGGTTCGATAATCCCCATAAAAAAATTATCATTTTGCTCCACTAGCTCAACTGTATAGAGCATTGGTCTTCGGAACCAAGGGTTGGGGGTTAGAATCCCTCGTGGAGCACCATAAAACCCTTTATTTTAGGGACATCTAGCGATTTTAGGTTTCGCTAGATTTTTTTTAGTTTACGCAAGGTTCTGCAACGCAGGTTCTTATTTACGACAAAAAAATAACCCACAAATCAAGACTTAAATCTTAACTTGTGGGTTCAAATTTTTTAAATTAAAATTGTTTATTTTTTTATTAAAAACACTAAAAAATTAGTACTGTCTACGAATTTGTCACGAATTTGTTGCAAATTTTTGTAAAATGCCGTTTATTATCGTGCAATATTATATCTTATTACAAATTGTTTTTTCAAGAAAATTACAATTATGTTTAGACCTGTTATTTGTCTTGTTTAAATTTATCAGTTGTTTCAACTGGTAATTGTTTATTAAAGATTAACGATAAAACGAAACCTAAAATGAATACAAAAGAATCTAATTTGCTGAATAGGTCCACTTTTAAAATATAGTCTAATGAAAGTAAATTGTATAATGCAAGTAGGATAGAATACCAACAAAATTGTAAACTATAACATTTTGATATGCTGCATTTTTTTCTTACAAATGGATACATAATAATTGCTGGACAAATATAAATTATTAACCTGAATAAAA
>ERZ780218.1094-NODE-1094-length-19469-cov-4.138354_pt1 | contig 19469 bp, 15 predicted proteins | sample MGYA00510975_ERZ780218 | MGnify/ENA primary metagenome ERZ780218 (study PRJEB29588, sample SAMEA2152063) | human gut metagenome | biome: human gut; feature: human-associated habitat; material: faeces | place: Denmark | collected 2008/2010 ... | reverse complement strand
TTACTACGATTCCGAAACAGAGTGGTATTACCTCAACACCCGCTATTACTCCCCCGAACTGTGCAGGTTTATCAATTGTGATAGTTATGTGTCAGGTGTCGATGGTAGTATTGATGGGTATAACCTATATGTATATTGCACTAATAATCCAATAAACCTATACGATTTGTCAGGTAACTGGCCGCAATGGATTAAAAATGCTGCGGATTGGATTAACAATAATATAATTAAGCCTATTAAAAAATTTTTCAATCCAAATACTAATACGATAAGTGGCAGTTTTGAAGATAAAGTCTTTAGAGGCTCGGGTTCTATAACAGGTGGTTATAGTGAAAAGAATGTTAGATTACAATCAAATTCGAGCAAAAGCAATAACAATGGAATGCTTGGTGCCTACGGAAAAATATCTGTTGTCAATGCATCCGGTAAAATTGGAGTTGGAAATGATGTTGTTGCTTTATCATTAAAAGGAGTAGGTGATATATTGTCTGCCTCGGCACAAGCAGGAATACAATATTCTAACGGCATTGGACTTGCTGCAAGAGCTAAAGCTTCTGGTATTACTGGTAGGGCAACAATGGAATTAGAGTTACTCGGTTGGGAAATTGAGTTTGGCGTGTCAGGGGATTTGCTTTCAATCGGCGCAGAAGCGGTTATTGGGGTGTTTCCCGAAGAAGGATTTACAGCGAAAGCAAGTGTGGGAGCAGGATTATACGGTGCAGGATTTGTTTTTAGAATCAAACCAGAGCAATAGGAGGAAGCGATTTTTGAAAAAAGCTATCAAATATATTTTTAATGCAAGTCCAATATATGTTTATTTAAAAAAACACTTTTGCCCAGTTTGTAAAACTAAATTACAAATCAAATATACAAGCGAAATTGTTAATTCCAACTCTTCGAAAGCGAAAGAATATGACTTTTCTGTTGGGGATACATTTATGGTGGGAGATGTTGAATTTAGAACAAAATGTTTTTATTGCTCCGAATGCAATAGATTTATATCTTTTCAAGATATGAAAAAATTCGAAAAAAAGAAATAACCATATTTCTAACCTTTTAAAATTGTCTGGAATAGCTACAGATTTGTAATTCTGTTCTCGTCTTTATGTATGATAACAACGGCGACCCGTTTGGATTCATCTATAACGGCACGGAGTATTATTACATAAAGAACGCCCAAAATGACATCGTTGCAATAGCAGATGCAGACGGAACCGTAATAGCAAATTACTATTATGATTCCTGGGGCAAACTCACAGAAATAACCGGCGATACAGAAATAGCCGAACTCAACCCCATCCGCTACCGCAGTTATTACTACGATTCCGAAACAGAGTGGTATTACCTCAACACCCGTTATTACTCACCTGAACTGTGCAGGTTTATCAGTTCGGACGGATACGTTCAAACCGGTCAAGGACTCCTTGATAAGAATATGTTTGCGTATTGTCTGAATAATCCGATAAACAAATATGATCCTCTTGGTAATTTTGCTTTAACAGCAACGATTTGTGGCATTGCAGTATGGAAAATTGCAGTAGCTATCGTGGGAATAGTCGTTGTCAGTTCTCTGGCGTGTACTATGGTAAAAAATCCACCTGTTGCACCAAGTTTTTCTTTGCCGAGATCAAATACCAGATCTCAATCAGAATCTAAAGCAAAAGAGAAATCTTCTCCTAGGCGGAATAGTAGTACGTTAATATATAGATATGGAGGTACTAATCCTGGTAATTTAACTCCTAAAGATAAAGATCGAAATTCGGGTTTGTCTTTTTCTACAATACCGCAACCTGGTGCTGCAGTAACCACTATAGAAGCGCTAAATATGACCGGCCTTGTTTATGCTGTTCAAGATGGTGCAACACATGTCAGTGTTAGACCAATTGGAGGTACTATGAACGATTGGATAGAGCAGGGTTCCGATTCGATATGGACGAAGGCTGTAAAATCAACTGTTATAAAATGGGATGGAAAAAATTAAAATGGTAAATATAGATTATATTATGAGTCTAATTGATTGGAAAAAAAGTGAAAAGGATCAATTAAAAGGAATAGAAATGGCGAGAGACATACGGAATATAAATGTATTTTTACAGCCATGTAATAAAGGTTATGATAAAAATGTTTGGGATAATTGTGCTAAAATTTTATCTGAGAGGAATGACGAAGAGTTGTTGCCTTACTTAATTGATTTATTTAGATGGTTGCAAGACCTAAATTGGCCTGGTGCTTTTTGTATTTTAAATAGATTAAGAGAATTTTCAGAGTCATCTTCATTCGATTATGCGTATAACATTTGCTTCAAATGTGCAAAAGCAATTGGTGATGAAGTGTGGGTTGAAAATCTCAAATCAATAAGATAACTTATCGAATGTTTGTGCCAGGAGGCGAAATAAACGGTATTCCGATTATGCCATGAATAAACTTAATTTTATTGAAAAAATGGGATTTAAAATCACTTGGAAGTTAATTTGCATAGGATTATGGGGAACGGATAAAATACCTGTTCAGATTACTTATGCAGAACTTTTTGACTACCTTGAAAAACGCTTAAATAATAATGATTTGTGGCTTGATGAAATTGTTTTACTGATTTGTGAAAAAGATAACCAAATGAAAATTCACGATTTGCTTTGCAAATTTGCGGATGAAGAGTCGTCTGATTTTAAATTGCAAGAGAGAAAGTGGAGAGCTTATCTTTTTTATAACATACTTGATAATTTGAGCGACGATTGTTTGCAGGGACTTTTGCAGTTAATGGAGTTTTGGACTTTAATAGGCTTGCAAAATGAAAGTCCGATTGATTTTCCAAAGTCAGGAGATAAACTTTCAATTAAAAACTATTTCACATCTTCAACTTATAAGCAACAAATAATTAAAAGTAAAGATTGGTTGGAAAATGAAATGAAAACTATTGCTGTGCAAGAGTCTTAGCTGGAAATTAAGTATTATCTTGATAACTCATATAAAAAATCTTATTCAGCTATTGCTCTCCGCTTATCAGGACATTAATGGAGAAATAATAAAGCTAAATAATTATCTTTCAGTAGCAAAAACAAAATTAAATGCGTCCTTTTATGAAGTTTTACCCTATGTTTTTGATTACTATTTAGATATTGTTTTGTTTAATCCTAAAATTGATTGGGTAACTTTTGTAAATTATCATTTTCAATATATGGATCATAACCATGCAAGATATATTATTAGTGACTTTACAGAATTTTTATTTTCATATTTTGACAGCAGCGATTTTTCTGTTTCATTTAATTCTGTAAATTATTTTTCTGAAGATGTTTATGGGAAAATTAGTGAAATTATGGACGGTTTTTAAATCCGACTTGTTTAATGAACGGTTTGTGAGTAAGCAATTTGCTTACTCACAAACTCTTTGTACCTGATTTTAGAACGGCGTAGAAACGCAGTATACCTTTGACCCGAATAACGATTCCCTGCTTTCCGTATCATCGGGCGGCGTAACGAACAGCTATTCGTATTCCAATGACCTGCTACAGAGCATAAACGTCAACGATCATCTGCAATATAAATTTGCCTATGACAGATTCGGCAGAACGACCGAAAACCTCGTGGGCAACGGCACGAATTGGCGAACCCTTTCCGAAATAGAATATAATAAATCGGGGCTTATGTCCAAGCAGACTTACGGAAACGGAGATTTTGTTGAATTTTCGTATGATAATCTTGACCGGCAGACCCAAACAAGGTACAATGGGGATAACAGTCTGCGGATAACCTATTCTTACGGGAACAACGGCAGTGTAGCGCAGATCACGGACGGAGAAGAGGAAATCTCTTACGCCTATAACGGAGACGGACAGCGCGTTTCCAAAACGGTGAACGGCACAACTACGCAGTTTGCCTATCTCGGCGGTATGCTGATGGCGCAGAAGACCAGAGACGATGTGCTGTTCTTCCAATACGGTGCGGGCGGCGTACCGTTGGGGTTCGTATATAACGGCGTGCAGTATTTCTACATCACCAACCAGCTCGGCGATATCATAGGGATAACGGATGCAACAGGCAAAGCCATTGTAGAATATACCTATGACGAATGGGGCAGCCCGGTTCAAACCAGATCAAGGGACAATACCGCCGAGCAAAACAAGATCGCGGAGATCAATCCCCTGCGTTACCGCGGTTATTACTACGATACGGAAACAGGATACTATTATCTGCAATCAAGGTATTACAATCCTGAATGGGGCAGATTCCTCAGCCCGGATGCTTTCAGTTACATAGACAATTCCACTTTGTTAGGATGTAATGCATATGTCTATTGCATTAATAATCCGATAATGTACATTGACCCTATGGGAACATCAGTATTAGGCGGCGTACTGGCAGGCGGAGCTGTTGGTCTTGCTATAAGTGAAATCATTGTTATTATACTAATCGTAGCGTTAGGAATTGTTACATTAGGAATAGGCTTTTTGTTGCTTGAGCCTATAATCAGCTCATTAATACAAACAAAAACATTGGCTGATGTAAAAGCCAGTCAGAGAAATAAAAGCGCTAAAGAATATCAATTATGCTATTTAAATCAAAGCGGAAAAATAGTAAAATATGGCAGCAAACTAACATTTATTCAAGTCCTTGCAGCATTAGGGGTTGCCAATCCATCAATTGGTATTTCTAATCGTTATCAAGTTAATTTAAACGGACTGAATAATAACGCTAATTCTCTTTTCCATCTTCCTGTACCGGCTTGGGGTGTGTATGCGGATAGCCAGAGTGCGGCTAAAGCTTTAGCTGTTGTTCTCGGCTCAAATAAACCGCCTGAAGTTCATGGTCAGGGCGCATATGGTCATTACCATGATGGAAAACATACGATACATATTTGGTATGGTTCAAGAATATATTAATTGTATTTTGGAGAGAAAATGAATAAGGATTATACAAAGCATTATTGGGAACAATTGGATAAGTATATTTTAAGCAAAAAATCATACCGTTTCCCAAACAAGGTGATAGACATCAATGATTGTTGGTGGATAATCGGCACATCGTGCAAAACAGAGCCTCATGCCGTGTGGTTCAACAAAATCGAATACAGCTTTGCCGAATACAAGGATATTTCACACATCGATAATGATTATGTTGAATGTATCAGTTATAATCAGGACGAGCTTTATTCATTTTATGAAAAAAAGATTGCTCAAAAAGCGGTCACAGAGTATTTTGAAAGCGCAGCGGATATTGAGGAAAAACATTTAAGATTCAGAAAGTTTATTGATTGGAACAGGATTGATGTAACATACGACAGGTATAATGCCGTTTGTCAAAAACTAATAAAATGGTGCATACAAAACGATATCAAATATTCCTTCAAACAACTGCCGCCGCCGGATAATTATATTTTCAAGGACGAAGACTTTCGCAAAACAATATGGCAAATTCCGGATTAAATTTCATCCCGGCGAGGAGTAATCCTCGCCGGGTGTGGCGTCGCTTTTCATGGCGTGCGAAAAGCAAATAAGGGAAAATAAATATGAAGTTTATAAAAGCAGAACACTATATGGGCAACGATGAAGATTCATTCATGCTGTGTGAAAAGGAGATTGCAGAATATAACTGGTATTTTGACGAAACTGTGCGCAGATGCTTTACAAAAAAATTTGTTACGGAATATTTTAAACTGCATGGCTTTATACGATACAGTATCCACTACCTTAAACGTATTGATTTCTAATGTTATTTCTTCTTTTGCCACACCATTTGCAGGTATTGCTACGGGAGTAGGCTTATCAATCGTAGATGAGTTATTCACAAGAGATTTAGTAGAAGTGTTCGCTTACAGTTGGCATTTTATATTTAACAGTTTGTTCAGCTGGTGGTATGATGGGTAAAAAGAATTTATTAAGCAACTTTCAAATATCAGCACTTTCTATTGTTATAGTTTTAGCCATGTTGATTTGCGGAGAACTGACAGGGTATGATTTTAACAGAGTGCGGCATCTTGAACTGCTTGGAATTGCTTTACCGTTAGGCGCAATTTTATTGCTGCCATATGTTAAAGACCCATTTGAGGCTCGTGAATATAAAAAAATATTTGTGGATTTGGGCTGCCGTATGCTTCCTTCAGGGTTGTAGCAAAGACGAAGAAGGATAATTCAGATTATAACCGTACTGATAAATATACCAATGATAATATATATATGGTATCAAACGGCTGAAAACTCTATAAATCCTGATTTTTTGGACAGATTCGGTCAAACTATTGTTCATTTTTTGATCGGGCAATAATTTTATTATTATAACGTATTTATTAATATTTAATATAGTTTTTATGTGTTTTGTGATCCGGAATATCGGGACTTATAAATACGTTTTAAAATATGGAAAAATGAATGCGGATTTTACGCAGACAAGAATACGTGCTTGCTGTACTGAAAAATAATCCCCGCTGGATTCCACCTTTCTCGGTTTCAACGCCTATATCTATTGCACCAATAATCCTGTAGTGTTTGTGGATCCTACAGGAACGATAAAAAGGTATCCCTGTTTAAGGAATTTAGAGTTATGTATTGCAAATTAATTTATAATAACAAAACCAATAAAATAAAAAATATATTTCGGCTATATCTAATAAATGTCTTAATTGATCTTGTGAAATGCACATTGATCAATATACCCCAATTGATATTGATTACTACTCTTTTTTCCGTTTTGTTTCACGAAATTCCGAATGTAAAAAAAGGCTTGCGTATTCTTATCGTTTCGTTGTTGATCGCGCAACTCATTTTTATCCTGTTAAATCAATTTCGAAAAAGAGAGCCGTATGTTTTCATTAGCAGTGCCGGTATTCTACTGCACATACGTAATTTTGAAAATTTCGGAATTGGCATTTTTCCAAAGCAGGACATGCTTATTCCGTATAGTAAAATTAAAGATTGCTATATATCCGTGCCTTACACAATGGAAAGAAATATGGGCATTGCTTATAAGAATATGTGGATGGATACATCAGATTTTTTTAAAGGTAAAATTGGTTTTCGGCATAAGACGGAGGTACCATACATTTTTCCATCTATAGCGGATGGTCGATATGATCAGGAATGTGTACTCGTGCGTCTTTTTAACAACTACATAATCGTTTTGCCGATGGATCATTGTGAACAGTTCTTACAATACTTTAGAAAATACAGTTCGAGTAACAGCGGGGAGTGATCCCTGCTGGATATTTAAGTAAAACAGGCAGGTAACGGTCAAACCCGTTGCCTGCCTGTTAGATTCCCAGTTCGTTTAAAAGTTTTTTGTATTGCTCGGCGTCAGTGCCGGTATGCAAAATGGAGCGTATGGTTGAGGCGGAGTGTGCCGATCTCTTAAAAACAGCGGCGCATAGCCTTGAAATCCATGCAAGCGGCAGTAAATACGGACGCTTTTTAACGTATCCGTATTTGTCCTCAAGATACTTTTTCGGCGGAAATAGCATCTTGAAAATCGCCCTGATCTTAGCATTTGCCCCGTTTTTGCCGCTCTTTCCGATTGCTTTATTTATGTAGAAATCTCCAAGATCCCGTGCGTTAAAGCCGAAGTTTCCGCTGTTTAAGATCTCGGTTTCAAACAGTTCTTTTAATTGCGGATCTAATTTAACGTCCGTTTCACGCTTTATGGGGGTTTTAAACCAGTAATGGCATAATGCTAAACTTGCCTTTGCAAACGTCTCAATATTCAGTTTCGTGCACAGGTTCCAAAATAAAGCAATGTCAAGTTCTTTTTCGCGGCGCAGCAAAACGTCAATATCCATAAACATCTTGATCCCGGCGCCGCAGTTTTTAAAGTGTTTTATGATATGGCATAAAACATAAAGCAAATGATACTCCGCTTTTAACCTGTATTCATTGCCGTTTTTGGTGCACATGTCAAAAATATCAGCAAAAAATGCGTGGTCGTAATCCTGTGTGCCGTGTATTTCAATATGCTGCTTTTTATAAAGAACGGAAAATCCGTTTGTGCTTTCCGTTTTAACAACACAATTTTTTGCGCAGAATACCTGCACACATTTTTTGATATCCTCGTTTCGGATGATCACATCCGTGTCACTGCCGGTACGGAATTCTGGAATAGGGTAGTATTTTTTCAGAACCGCACCTTTCACAAATAGAAAATCAATTCCGGCGCCGCGCAGTGCGTCCTTTATGAATGCCACGGTTTCTTCTTTTTCGGCAGCGTCAATTACCGTGTATCCGATCTGTTGCCGGAATTTAGACAACAGTTCGTCATTCGGCAGGCTGCCTTTAAGCTGCAAGATCTGATTTGCCGTTATGGCGGCAACATTATGAATGGCGCTCAGCCGGTAGATTTCCTCCCAATCGATCTTGTTGCCGGCAGTTGGTGGCTCTTCTTGATTTAAGTAGGAGGCTATTAGTAAAACAAAATACTTCTCGTTTTCGTTCAAATCTTTTCCCTTTCCGCTTGCACGTTCTTAGCAAAGTTGTACTACTAACACAATCATAGCAGATTTCAGGCAAAAATACAATGACTGAAGATTTGCTGCTTTCTGCGCCAAAGTCAGAAACGATCGTAAATTTATGATATGTTCACACAAAATATGTTATTTAATGAAAATAATATATACATTTATAAAATTTGATTAAAACGTAAGTATATGGGTTTAATTTATACCACTTACTTTCATTTTAATAAAAAATTTACAAATATTATTGACAAACATTTGGTAAAAGAATATAATTACTTTGTATTTGTAATAGTTTAACTGTTAATATCGCAGGGTCAGATGTGCTTTTCAGTTGGCTAACTTCTTTAACAATACAAAATTGATTATAGAAGGGGAAATTTGTAAAAATTATGAAAAAATTAACAGCAAACTTTAAAACAAAGAAAATGCTTGCGTTCTTTATGGCGCTTGTTATGGCGTTAACGGCGTTTCCGCTGTATGCTTTTGCAACGGTTGAGTCCGGTACCAACGCCGGCGCGCACGGCACGGTTGAAGGCAACCCGTTCACTCCGGGAGAACCCTCTCAGATGTTTCGTATTCCAAACCTCGTTACCTTGGATGACGGCACACTCGTTGCCCAGGCGGACGCACGTTGGAACGGCGGTATGGACGGCGGCGGTAACGATAGCATGGTCGCCGTGTCAACAAACAATGGTGCAACTTGGGATTGGCAGATGCTGACCTATTATCCGGATAATGGCGATGTGTTTGATCCTTCTTCAACCAGTATTTGTGACTCTGCCCTTGCAACAGACGGCAAAAATGTTTATTCTCTCTCAACATTTTTCCCGGCAGGCGTTGCGCTTAACAGTTCCAGCGCAAATAACCGCCCTGTAAGTGATAAAGCGTTTGACAGTCAGGGCCGCCTGCTTTTGCAGAAATCCGGTGAGAGTGGTTTCAACTATTATCTTGGAACGTTCAGTTCTGACGATGAGAGCGGCAGGGCGCAGATCTATCAAAGCAACGGCACTCCGGTTTCCGGCTATACGGTAGACCATGATTTTTATCTTTACAATAACGGCAGCAAAACAAATGAAACGCTGTTCTACAGCGATTGCGAGTTCCAGACGGTTAAAACGACGTTTCTGGTGTTCCGCACTTCGGCGGACGGCGGTAAGACCTGGTCTCCGATGAAACTGCTTAACGTTAAAAATTCCGGCGAGCAGTTTTACGGCGTTGGTCCCGGCCGCGGCGCGGCACTGCCGGACGGCACAATCATTTTCGGTTGTTATTCCTGGAATGGTTCGGAAAGTTCTCAGGCGTCTTCCTTTATTTATTCTAAAGACGGCGGTCAAACCTGGCAGAGAATGGAAAATGTGCCGCAGCTTATGATCTGGATTCCTTATGGCAGATGGACCAGTGAATGCCAACCGGTTATTTTGGATGACGGCACGGTTCGTCTCTTTATGCGTAATGCAAGGCCTCGTATAAATTACATAGATGCCGTTTGGAACGGTGAACGGTATGTTTGGAACGGTGATCCGGTTTCCCTTGATTTGGATGTGTATGGAGAAGATTTCACCATCACGGAAAATAACCAGTATTCCGTAATACCGTATTCCAAGCAGGTTCTGTATAATGGTAACTATTATAAAGTTTTGATCGTTTCCCACGCAAACGGCGGCGGCTCCAGCAGATCAAACGGCACGCTGACTTTCCTGCTTATGGATTCCAACAATCAGTTTGTTGCCGCAACGCAGACCCAGTTGTGGACGGGCTTTTTCGGCTATTCCTGTTTAACGGAAATGCCCGGCGGGCAGGTTGCGATCCTGTTTGAAAATGTGGAAGATCCTGCTACGATCACGTTCAGCATTATAGATGATTTGGAAGCAACTTCCGGCTTTACCATCCCGGATCTTGCCCGCACATATAATGTTGCCATGATCAAGAATGATCAGCAGACTTTCTCTGTTTCCACAAATGAGTTCACCAATACAAATCCTGCGGTTGCATCGCCGCAGTTTGAAGTCAACTATAGTTCAACGGCGAATACGGGCACGGATTCTTCTTTCAGCGGTCAGCCCGTTATGCTTGCGGATGCGCTGTATACCTTTACGCAGACTTCAAATAATATGTGGTATATTGCTTCACAGGGCGTGTACCTCACGATCGGAGAAGATAATCAGCCCTCCACGAAGGACAGAGCCCCTGTTAAAGTTCTGAATCCGGAAAACGGTTTCTTCCAGTTTGTGGATGAGTTAAACGAAGCGCTCTATATGTACCGCTCCGGTGGTAATATCGGCATGTTTGACCAAACCACAGCCTATGACGCAGAACTTGGTGAAAACAGCGGCGGCGCGCCGGATGCAGACCGCGAAGGCACATTGTTCCGCCTGTTCCGCCCAACCAACCCGGGCGAGGAAAGCGGCGATTATGATCCTGTTCCCGGCTATAAGGAAGTGGACCGTGTTGTAGACGGCGGCAAATACCTGATCGGCTGCGATATCGGCGGTTCTTTCTACTTCTTGTATCCTTCCTACCAGCCGGATAACGTCTATACCCACACCGTTAAAGGCAATGCGGATTATGTGGAAGACGGTTTTGATATGATTGTTACTGCGCATCAGGCGGGCACAACCACCATCGCAGTTGGGCTGGATACCTATAATATTGAAGTTTCCGATTTCTCCAGAGAGATCTCCGGCGTTGTTTCCTATGATCCCGTAATTTATACCCACGCCGGTACAGTGGGCATTCAGGAATCGGATATTGTATCGTTTGGCAGCAATATTTCTGATGGATCTTCAGAAGGCGAAAAAATAACCAATTACACAGTGAAAGATGGATTTACCATCATTTCTATAGACGCCGTAGATTCAGCGAATAATCAGCCGCTTGAAAATACGGATATTACGCCGCAGCCAAATGCAGAGGATGCGTCTGCGGGTCATCTTTCCGGTATACTGCCGCTTGCAAATAACAGTACTTACAATAGTTTTGAGTCCGGCACCTATGCAACGCTGAAAACAACCGTTCGCGAGGAAAGCACCGGCTTGATCTGGACGCAGACGGATAGATTGTATGTGGCGTCCAACCCGGTTCCGGGCCATGTGATCACCGGCAACAGAACTACAGAAAATGAAGGCTTTTGGGCTTATTATAATCTTCCGCTTGCCACGTATCTTCTGGCGGAAGGCTCCTATGGTAATACCAATCTGAGCTATGATTATTTCGGCGGCAGATATTATGTTGGCAATGCCACCAGCCTGTTCCCGTCAGACCGTATTATGTCGTTCAACGGAAATGAAAGCGGCAACGCCGCCCATGTTTCCGTATTTCACGACCAAGACAATAACAACTTATTTAAAGCGGCGGGCGTTTATTCCCATTATTGGGATAACAATAATAACGGCAGCAAGGAATGGTTCAATTTAGAGGATCAATATATAGATAATACAACGATTGCGTATTACTATTATGATAAGAGTTCGCCGAAAAATGAAGGCGTTACGGCTGATCCGTCTGATCCGAATCAGTTTTCCGTTCAGATTTCCCGTATGCCTGTGGATACGGAATATGAAGCGGATGGCAACTGGGATAGAAGTATTGTGATCGGCGCGCCCTCTGGCAGCGGCGTAAGAAGCCGTATTGAAAAACTCTCCGGCGAGGGAGAGATTGCGTATCAGGAATACCAGTATGGTCCGCAGGGCAAATATTATCTTCCGAATCCTGGCGATACGGAAGGGCTGCTTGCTCTGAAACGGCCGGCAACGATCCAGTGCACAACCACGGTTCAGCCGAACCAGACTACAAGTATGAGGGGCATTGTCCGTTATCAGGAGGGCGGTGAAGGTAAACAAGTTTCCTCGTGGAATGATATGCGCCTTACGTTTGAGATCAGAATGTGTGATAAAACAAACGAAAGAACGCCATATGATCAATCCGTTGCCAGCGTGGAAAAATCCACTTGGTACACCACTTCTTCCTGGAACAACTATATGAACGCACTCCTGATCCGCCAGGAATATCTCAACGATTACACGCTGCTCACCACTTCTGCGGAAAGAGATTATACTGCGCAAGAAGGCGATACCTACGCGGATTACTTTACGCATGAAGGCGAGGATACGATCGATGTTGCTTACCGTTATCTGGAGCCGCGCGCAGATTTCGATCAGCTTCAGCAGGCGATTGAGGACAGCACCCCGGCATATGATAACGGCATCGTGTTAGAGGACGGCAATAATTATACGCCGGATAGTTATGAGGCGCTGATCAATGCGTATGAAAACGCGCAGAAGATCTTCACAGAGCCGGATTATGACACGGAAGATGAGCGCAACGATACGCCCGGTTATGTTATGACCCCGGATCTGGGCGATCCGTCCGCTATTATGGGTCCCGGCGTTGTAGATATCATTCAGAGTGCAGACCATACGGATGAAGAAAAAGACGCGTATCGTCTGGATGTTCAGGAAAGAATCGATAATCTTACGGACGCATTGCGCGGCGCGCTCAATGGCTTGGCTCCGGCTGCCGACGATGATGTTTATGTAGCGGCTAAGGATGAGTCTGAAAAGATCGATATGACCGCTTATGAAGATAACGGCGCTGAGATTGGTCAGACCATTGATACCGGTGATCAAGCGATTTATAGAGAATATGGCGGTGTTAATTATGTAAACCTGCCTTCCACATCAGAAGGTCAGGCTGAACTTGACAGCCACACAACCGCGCTTCTTACCAATATGAATATCGGTTCCGGTGCTTCTTCGCCGCAGGTTAAACAGTTCGATGTTACTTATAATTTGGCAGTTGATGGCGTAGAGCAGCCTGTTACTGAACCAGTAGAAGACCCTGAAAGCACACCCAATCAAGGTGTTGGCACGCGCAGGTATCATTATGGCGAGACTGCTCATATTGATCTTACGCAGTATGCTTCCGATCAGTATACCGTTAAGATGACGGTGGATTCGGCATCCGGCGGAAAAGACGCCACAACGTATAACGCGGCTGATTTTGATTATGTGATCCCGATCCTGATTCAGGAAGATACAGAGATCAAGGTTGAAGTCTACACAAATGCAGTTCTGACCGTAAAAGATTATTACGGCACAGTGATCGGCACAGCCTATATTGATCCTGTAGACGGCACCCAGGTGGATGTCTATGGCGATGCGATCCGTATCGGTGATGTAACGGTAGCCACTGTGAAAGAAAGCCCGAAATATACGTTCACAGGCTGGTCCGTGGAAGACGGCTCCTATCAGCTTACAGAAGCAACGGAGATCAGCCAGTATGGCAGTCTGAATGCAGGTGAAACCCACACCTTTACGGTTCTGAGTGATGCAGGCACTGTAAATAACAGAAACAGCTTTGCAACGCCGTACTTTAATGAGAAACTGAATTTCGAGGCGCCGGAAGGCAGCGTTTGGACGCGTGTAGTCGGCGGTCAGATCTATCTTGCGTCTTATGATGCAAACTTTGTAAACTTCTCATCCAATGAATCTGTGGATTACCGTGCGTACTCGCAAAGTGAACTGAGTTCGCTGCCGGCTGAGATTGCACAGCAGATTACAGAGGATATTCCTGCTGTTTACGGCACTGGATATTATCAGGTTAGTTATGATGATCAGACAGGTAGGTTCACACTTTCCTGCGATTATTCCGCACCGGAGGGTGTAACCGTTCTTGAAGCTGGTATTATTTGTTCCAGAACGGATGATGTTTCAACAGATGAAACGCTCCGCAAGGGGCAGGAAGGGGCATATACCGTTCCTGCAAACAGAATTGCGCATTGGAACAATGATGATCCCGCTTCCGGCACATACACAATGACGCTGAATAACAGCGAAAGCGGAACCTATTATATGCGCGCTTACGTAAGTTACGCAAAAGATTATATATCTGACGGTGAACCCGGCAGCATCAGCGTGCCTTACGTAGAGTATTGCGAAAGAATATTCAAGTGTGAAAACGGCGTTGTTACGGCTGTAAACTAAAAGGAGGATGTGTGTTATGAATAAAAAGTTTTATATGGATCCTTCCTTTGAAATTGAAATGTTTAAAACGCAAAGCGTTTTAACCACAACCAGTGAGAACCCGGATACCGGTGTTGATCCTTGGGGTGTTCAAACACTTGATGAACAGGAATTCTAAGTAAAAAGGGCAGCGCCTGTGTGAAGTTTCACGCAGGCGCTGTTTTTTGTTTGCATTTGGAAATAGCAGTTTTTCTAAATAATTTGATTCCTTTTCTTATGTTTTCCTGTTTCTGTATATTGTAAAATAAAATTGATTCCTTTTGTATGATTTGTGAGGTGCTTGTTATGAGTTCAAAATCAAAGGTAATCAAAGGCGTTAAGATCGCCGTTTGCGTATTATTAATCTTAGCGCTTGTGATCGTTGGCGTTTTGTTTTTCCCGCTAACCGGTAAAAAACATGTGCAGGTCTGGAGCGCGGGAGAGGCGTTTGATCTTTCCGCGGTGCAGACTGTTGAAAAAGACCGAAATGATTTTAAGATTCTGATGTTTACCGATACCCAGCTGTGGGCGGATCTTTCTAAAAACAAAGAATGCTATGATCAGATGGATGCGCTGGTTGCGCAAACGGATCCGGATCTGATCGTGCTCCCCGGCGATAATCTTTCCGCCATGGCAAGCCGCTTTTCCATCAGCAATTTTATCAGGCATATGGATCAGTATCAGATCCCGTGGGCGCCAACCTTTGGCAATCATGATAATGAGATTCCTTCAAACAGCCTGAACTGGCAGGCAGATCAGTATATGGAATCCGAATACTGCTTGCTGCAGAAAGGCCCGTCCAATCTTTACGGCTGTGGAAATTATGTGATCAATATAACGGAAAACGGCGATCCCGTTTATTCCGTATTTATGCTGGATAACGGCAGGTATTTGGAGTATGATGACGGCGCCACAAAAGAGATTTATATGGGCTATGAGCAGATTGCCTGGTATGAGTGGAACGTAAAAGGAATTGCCGAATCCGTAGGCAGAACGGTTCCGTCTATGGTATTCTCTCATTTTGCGCAGCCTGAATTCCGTGAGGCGGTGGAGATGTACGGCGTAAAAGGGGAGGACGGTAGTTATACGATCCCGGAGGAATATGGTTTCGGTTACTGTTCGTATCTGCCCGGCGCTGCGCCTGTGAAATCCGGCTTTTTTGATAAGTGCAAGGAACTCGGCTCAACAAAGTATCTGTTTTGCGGTCATGATCATGAGAATAACGCAAGCATAACCTATGAAGGCATTACCATGACTTACGGCTTAAAAACAGGTCCGTCGCCCGTTCCGTGGAATTTTGCAAAGGAAACGGGCGGCACGTTGATAACGATCAGCGGCAGCGGCGCAAATCAGGCTGTGAATATTGAACATATTGTTATGAACGGAATCGAATAGGTGCCTATATGAATATTACGATCAAAGCAGAACCCAAAGCGGTTAAATCCGGCAATTTTAACTATTCAAATATAAAAAGCAGTTATGGTGTGAATACCCTGTATTTTACCAAAAACGGCAAACCGTATACCGTGATTGCCGGAGAAGTGCATTTTTCAAGATTGCCGGCGAAACGCTGGCGCGAAACCATATTGAAAATGCGTGCGTGCGGGTTGAATACCATTTCTACATATGTTTTTTGGAATCATCATAATCCTGCAAAAGGCGTTTACGATTTTTCCGGAGACCGGGATGTGCATGCCTTTCTTTCCCTATGCAAAGATCTGCATATGCCTGTGATTCTTCGTATCGGCCCTTGGTGTCACGGAGAGGTGGTAAGAGGCGGTTTTCCGCTCTTTGTCGATTTGATGCCGGGCAAGCGGACGGATTCTAAAAAATACCTGGAACAGGTCAGAATTTACTGGAAAAGATTGTTTCAGGAAGTTAAAGATTTTATGGATGGGGAAACGGTGATCGGTATTCAGCTTGAAAATGAATACACAGGCCCCACCAAACATATAAAAACTTTAAGACGAATCGCAGAAGAAATCGGTTTTAAAACGCCGTTTTTTACAATGACGGCATGGCCGTCCGGCAAACCGGATGATGATTTTCTTCCCATGATGGGCGGCTACCCGGACGCGCCGTGGGCAAGGGGAAAGCATGCGCTTAAGCCAAACAATCGCTTTGCCATCACTCCCGGCAAAACAGAAGATGAGATCGGCGCGGATCTGCATAAAAACAACGTTGCGGATCAGAGCGTTTATGATTACGTGCCGTATGCCTCTTGCGAAACCGGCCCTGGCGTACAGGCAGATCAGCACAGGCGGCCGTTTATTTCGGAAAAAGACGGATACGGTGTTGGATTCGCTAAATTTGCGTCGGGTGTAAACTGGCTTGGCTACTATATGTTCTGCGGCGGCAGAAATCCGAGTGACCGCTTGCTGCAGGAAAGCAGAATTACCGGTTATCCAAATGATCTGCCCGTTATTGATTATGATTTTCAGGCGCCGTTAAGCCGTTACGGCATTTGCCGTGATCATGGAGACAGACTTAGGCTGATGCATCTTTTCATCACCGATTTTGATCGTGAGATCTGCACCAAACAGGCTTATTTCCCAAAATGGAAAAGTAATGATCCTTGCGATATTTCTTTTCTGAAATGCTCTGTTCGGGCTGATGAGAATGCAAGCGGTTATTTCTTTTCCGGCACCTATGAAAAAGGGCTTAGATATAAAGATTTTCACGATGTGCGTGTAACGTTTGAGATCGGCGGAAAGACCGTGCATTTGCCGCCGGTAGATATAAAAGCCGGTTCCATGTTCTTTTATCCCTTTAATATCCGAATAGGGGAAGTTGATTTTGATTATATCCTTGCGCAGCCCGTTGTTAAATATGAAGAGAACGGCAAAATTGTTTGCTGGTTTGCGCAGTGCGAGGGATTGGATCCTGTGTTTTCCGTAAACGGAAAAAAGTATCCCCTTGATTTTTCGGAAAACGGCACGGAGTTTGGCAATGTTAAACTGATCGTTCTTTCGTATGAGGACGCAAAAAAGTTTTGGTTTATCCATCATAAGCCCATACTGTCAGACGGCACGGTTTATGCAAACGGCGAAACTGTTTTTTGCGAAAAGATTACGGATACGGATCTGAAAAATGAGTTTAGCCTGACGAAGTGTGGTAAAGTTTCCCTGCCGCATAATTTTTACCTTTATTCCACCGGCAGGCGCAGTTATTACAGGCTCAAAATACCGAAAGATATTTTAAAAGAGCATTTCGATATTATGCTTGAGTTTTATTTTACGGGTCTGAATCTTCAGGTGTTTAGCGGCAAAACGCTTATTAATGATTATTTTAATATAGACCGCAAGTTTGTAATGTGTTTACGCGATTATCAGCAATATATCGAAAACGGCTCTGATCTGATCATCAGAACGGCTCCGAAAACAAAACACGGCATATCTAATGCTTATAATGAGATCATCATTCCGCTGCATTCAGATAAACTGGAACTGAAAAAGGCTTCCGTAATAAAGAAAGAGCAAGTATTTTAATCGAGCTGTTTTGTTAAAATTTACTTGCAACTCTGATCCATGTGGTATAGACATTCACATTAAATTGTTAAAGAATTATCAATTATGATAGAATATCTAAATACTATAGCGGGATTTCTAAAGAATAATCTATATGCTTGTGCTTATCCTTGCAGTTGTTATGGCTTTTTCCGCAATGACTGCAACCATCTCAGCCCAGGCTGCATATCAGCCTACTTACGGTGAGAAAGCGCCGAAAGAAGATTTTGCTCTTCTGATTGAAGATGCAGATACGCTTTTAAACACGGTTCTTACCGGAGACACAATTGAGATGATCTGGGCGGCAATGCCTGCGCTTAGTTCAATCATTAACACAAGCGGCCAGAACGGCTCAGACACGGCACAGTGCTATGTTGACTACGATGCTGAAATCTTTGCAAATCTTCCGGATTATGCAGAGGAAGACGGAACGGTTACGGCGGATACGCTTAACGCATTCTTTGCCGAAAATCCGATCGAGATTTCTTCTCAGTCCGAGTTTGCAGCTGCGCTCAATCACATTGTTGATTTCATCCTGATGCCAAACGTAATGCAAACGCTTATCATGATTCCTTTATTTGGTATGAGCGAACAGGCTAACGAACTTGCTGCCGGTCTTGACAGCGTTTGTGCCGCTCTTGGCATTGAGCAGGAGAGAACTGCAGGGGATGTTCTTGGTTTTGCCACCTTCCAGGGTGATGAAGCCGGCGCAGAAACTTATGTTCATAACATCGTAAACGCTGTTTTTGAAGATAATGATGCCGTAAACAATATTCTTGACATGCTGCGCACTGCGCTTGATGGCGAGAATTTTGCAACGCTTTGCACTGGTTTGAACGGTATATTCAGCAATTTGAATGATATTCTTTCCGTTCTTTCCAGCACATTAGGCCTGGATCTTGGCTCAATCAGCGGAACGATTGATACAATCGCTAAGGCTGTTGCCTGCCTTGCACCGGGCGAGGACGGACTTGTAGACCTCAATGCCGCTATTCCCGAAATCTTTAATGCTTTGGGTGCCGGCGCGGTTACAAGCCTAATCAAGATTCCTGAAATCGATCTTTCTCATGTTGCTGACACAGAAGATAATGCCGATCTTGTAAAGGCAGTTTATGATTGGCTCTATGAACTGATTTCCAAAAACAAAAACGCACTTACCGTTGCGATCGACGATCCTGAGGGTGACGCAGCGTTTAGTTTGCTTGAGTCCCTTATCGAAACTGAAATTCCGTCAGATGTTGAGGCTGCCGTAATTCCGATGCTTAGCATGAGCAACGATGATATGGCTTATGAACTTCTGGATATGGTGCAGACTCTTGCTGGCAGAGAAGATCCTGTTCCTGAAGATCCCACCACGGATCCGACTCCTGAAGAGCCGACCACCGGCAACGAGCCTACAACCGGAAATGAACCCACAACAGGCAGCAAAGAGCCTACAACAACTAACGGCAAATTACCGGCTGTTAACTCCAATAATCCGGATCTTCCGAATACGGGCAGAACCGCTGATTCTATAACGGCGGCAAG
>ERZ780218.1088-NODE-1088-length-19520-cov-4.794143_pt1 | contig 19520 bp, 24 predicted proteins | sample MGYA00510975_ERZ780218 | MGnify/ENA primary metagenome ERZ780218 (study PRJEB29588, sample SAMEA2152063) | human gut metagenome | biome: human gut; feature: human-associated habitat; material: faeces | place: Denmark | collected 2008/2010 ... | reverse complement strand
GGGGGGGCCGTGGTGCTGGTCGGCGGGGGTGCCGGGTTTTACTTCAAGATTTACAAGCCGAAACATCAGGCCCCGGATTTGGAGGACGACTACTGCGAGTATGAGGAAGAAGCCCCGGAGGAAGTGGTGGAGGATTACGAGGAAACCGCTGACGAGGATACCCCGCCCTGGGACGAGGACGGAAAGGAGGACGAGCATTGAATTTCACAAACAGCCCCTTTGAACGGATGATGAAGGAGGTGCCCTGGCCGGGGCGAGGCAGCGACGACCCCTGTGCCGGGTGCCGCTACCATAAGGAGTGCAAAGGAAAAAAGAACCAGTGCCGCAAGAAGTTCCGGGCGCTGGTGGTAAAGCCCCGCACTTCGGGCCAGCGTGGCCCGAAGTCGTGAATGGCCGCCCGGGAGCTGACCCGTGACGAGAAGAAGAAAATCCGCCGTCTGGTCACGGGAATGTGCGCCAACTATGATGGGGAAAGCGGCCTGTGCCTCCCTCTGGACTGCCCCTGCTATATGCTCCACAAGTGCTGGACAGGGGCGTACTGCCGGTATTTCAGAAATGCCGTCCTGCCCTTAGACCCGGCGCTGGAAATCGCCCTGACGGACGAAGGCATGGTCCCGGAGCTGCGTGCCTGCGCGGTCTGCGGCAGAGCCTTCCTCCCCGAAGGGCGGCAAGCCTACTGCTCCGAAGCCTGCAAGGCCGAAGGGAACCGCCGGAAAAGCCGGGAGCGCATGAGGAAAATGCGGGAGAAAAGACCGGGCGGCTGTTACGATTTGCCTTCCGGGAAGGCTTGATATTCCGGGCTTTTTAGAGGGCGCAGCCGGGGCGGGAATAGTAGAATACTCCCGGCCCCGGTCAGCTCCCTTATTTCGTAACATCAGGGCGCTTCGGGCCACATTGGCCCGAGGCCGGAAAGGAGGTTTGAGGCATTGGAGAACATACAAGGCTATGAGATCGAGAAATCCGTCCTGCTTGAGAACAGCCGGGGCTTTGCCCTGGGGCATAACCCGGCGGCTCCCCAGCCCTATGCAACGTGGCAGTTCACGGAGAACGAGGGCGGAGTCCGGGACTATTACTGGGGCCACTACCATACAGACAAGGAATGGGCGGAGCGGGACTTTTCCCGCCGTACTCAAGATTATCAAGCCCTGTTCAACGTGGAGGAAAAGGAGCCGGGACAGGAGCCGGGAGGTTACTACCGCTATTATTCTACCCAGCGCCCCTTTGACATAGGGGTTACTCCGGACACAAAGGACAATCCGCTGGTGGAAGTCGTCAACTATGAGGACGACAGGCGGCGGCCCGTTGCCGGAGGGAAGATACACGCATGGGGCGAAGCCATTTATAAAAAGCCCCTGACCGGAAAACAGGTCAGGGACTATGAGTTGACGCCTGCCCCGGATAACCCGGACAGGAAACGGTCTATTACCGCCCGGCTCAAAGAGGGTGCGGCAAAGGGACAGGAGCCGCCGAAGGAGCCCGGGCAGAAACGGAACCAAAAGACCCATGAGGACAGATAGGAGGACTGCCATGCACGAAAAAGACAATTACCTGAAAACCGCCGAGCTCTCCACGGAGCAGAACCAGAACATGATTGACGGGGTGCCGAACAATACGCCCCTTCCCCCGGAGCCGTCGGAGCTGGACAAGAAGCCGCTTGATAAGGTCAAGGAGCCGAAGGAGCGCCGGAAGGGCCGGGAACTGGAACGGTAATGCCGGGCCGCAAGCGGAATGTCCATCTTCATGTGATGGTTACGGAGGACGAGTTGGCCGTCATCCATACGCGGATGGCCGAGGCCGGTATCTCCAACACCGGGGCCTATGTGCGGAAGATGGCGCTCAACGGCTACATTCTCCATGTAGACCTTGCCCCGGTCAAGGAGCTGGTGTCCTTGCAGCGCCGCTGTTCCAACAATCTCAATCAGGTGGCGGTTCACGCCAACACCTACGGGGTGTACCCGGAGGAAATAGACGGCCTGCGGCGGGACTATGAAAAGCTGTGGGGGCAGGTGTCGAAGGTTCTTATAGAATTATCTGCATTAGTAGAAAAATGATTTGGAGGGGTGATGTCTTATCGACTTCACCCCTCCTTTTAAAATTTTCTAAAATCAAGCCCAAATGGTGTATTACACTCTAAAAATGGAATTTGAATATCTAAGTTATACAGTGAGCTATAATCGCACTGAGAAAATGAAGTAATATCGCTCCCGTAAAAAGAAGTTGTGCGGTTATGCGATAGGTCATAAAAAATAAAGCCAACCGGAAATGTTGATATTTCGGAATAAAATTCCATGTTTCCGGTATTTATATTTATTTGTGCTTGAAAAGGAACAAGTCGATCCATACGTCCAGCATGAAGATACATACAGACTTTATATTTGTTCGTATCAAAATTGGTGTTATTTTCATCTAATAAAAAATCTTTAAATGAGGTTCCGAATTGTTCTGTATTCAGAGAACAAAACATAGAAACAACCTGTTTGAAAAAAGCTAACAATTTTATTCGTTCAACATGAAAAGACAACTCTTGTTTTCGATTTTCCTTTGGAATTTTTACTATTTCTGTTCCAATAGCTTTGATGAAATCGGAATAGGCTCCACCATATTTTGCACCTGTAAAACTATTACATTCCCCACACAATGTAAAAAAACCTGTTCCTTGCTGAAATTGTTTATATTTCAGACCTTCAATATCCCATGGAGCACGATTATCTTTTTCATTTCCCATCAGTTCTTCAACTGTGCTCATTTTTCGTCTTTGACTATTAAAAGCTGCTTCTGGTGGGATATGTTCATAAGTTAATTTTTTATATTCGCCACAAATATGGCAAATTCCAGTATGTTCTTGTCTTGCCATGTGCCACCTCCATATTTTTATTTTATCGCAATATTTTGTGCGAGTCAAAGGAGACAACTCAACATGATAGTCTTAGCTTTCGGGGACAGATTTCACTAATCATTCGCAACATTTATGTCCCCGGGCAGGCATGGTAAAATGTAGGTAGAAAGATAAGAAGGAGGTTTCCACTATGAAGATGATATTGAAAGTAATCGCCGCTCCCTTTGCTCTTGTTCTTGCCCTGCTGACTGCCCTGTGCTGGTTCCTCTTTGACCTCTGCGCCTTCTTCCTGACGGTTGCCTCGGTCATTGTCGCAATCCTCGGGATTGGCCTCTTTTTCACACCGACACCGCTGGGCGTGTTCGTGTTCCTGTTCCTTGCTTTCCTGCTTTCTCCGTATGGCTTGCAGGCGGTGGCTGGCTCGCTGATTGGAGTGCTGGACGGAGGAAAGTCCGCTCTGTGTCGGTTCCTTGTAAGCTGATAGAACCTCGGGCCATGTTGGCCCGAAGTTAACAAATATTTTTAGAAGTTGGCGGAGATACTCATGTACGCTTCTTGAAAGCACTTCTATTCTCAAAAGTAGCCGCTCATGGTATAATAGATCCGGCGACAAATTGGAATTTTTGTAGGAGGTGTCGCAATGAAAATAGAGATTGGGAAAGATTTTGATAACCAGAATTAACAAATGTAGGAGGACAAGTGGTTGTGGGAATAAAAATAGTATATGCTTATAATCGAGCTGAAGAAGTAAGTAAACTATTTACAGAATATACAGATATGCTAATTGAAAACGATAGTTCTTTCCAAAAATATTTAGAAATTCAAAATTATAGCGAAGAAATGGAACATTTGGAGAACAAATACGGTTTGCCTGATGGAAGATTATATTTGGTTTATTGTGATGAGGAATTAGCTGGTTGTATAGGTCTAAGAAAAATTGATAGTCAAAATTGTGAAATGAAGCGTCTCTATGTAAGGCCTCAGTTTAGAGGGCGAAAAATAGGTAATCTGCTAGTTGAGAAAATCATAGATGATGCGAAAAAAATTGGATATTCGCACATGCTATTAGATACACTCCCTTTTTTGAGAAGTGCAATACATATGTATAAAAAATATGGCTTTTATGAAATAAGCAGTTATAATGATAGTCCTATGGATACTTCCATATATATGAAACTTGATTTATAAATCTGAATTTATCGGGCTGTCCATCATCGGGCCAACCTGACTCGAACTTTCAAAACCGAATACCGGCTTCCTACTGGCGGCACCATCCGGCAGCAAATCAGAAACGGTTTCCTGCTTTTTCTCTGTTCGGATAAAAGATCAGCGTTTCTATTTAATATAACCTCGGGCTATGTTGGCCCGAAGTACAGTCGGCGGCTTGTAAGGGCCGCCGTTTTCTTTGGAAGGGAGGAAAACAATCTGGCGACAACCACGCTCCTGCCTCGCCATGCAGGCGAAGGCGAAACCATAGCGGCGGCCATCCGTGACTGCCTGGACTATGGAAAGAACCCGGAGAAAACCGAAGGCAAATATATATCTGCCTATGAGTGCGACCCGGCCACGGTGGCAGAAGAATTTCTGCTTGCCAAAGCCAGCTATAAGGCTTCGACAGGGCGGGAACAGAAAAAGGAAACGGACGTGCTCTGTTACCAGATACGCATGGCCTTCTATCCCGGTGAGATCACACCGAAGGAGGCAAACCGTATCGGCTATGAATTGGCTATGCGCTGGACGAAAGGCCGCCACGCCTTTCTTGTGACGACCCATACGGACAAGAAGCATATCCACTGTCACATCTATTACAATTCCACCTCCCTTGACTGTTCCCGGAAGTTCCGAAACTTCTGGGGTTCCAGTTTCGCCCTCCGGCGGCTCTCTGACAGACTGTGTCTGGAAAACGGCCTCTCCATTGTGGAGAACCCGAAGCCCCGGAGCAAGAGCAAATACAAACACTATGGGGAGTGGCAGAAGGAACGAAAGCGGCCCTTAAACTTTCAAGAACGGCTCTGTCTTGCCGTAGACAGTGCGCTTGCAAAGCGTCCCGCCAGTCTGGAAGAATTTCTCGACCTGATGAAGCAGGCCGGATATGAAGTGAAGAAAGTCCGGGGCGGCGGTCTTAGCTTTCGCCTGCCCGGCGGAGGGCAAGACCGTTTTACTCGGCTGCGTGCTTCTACGCTGGGGGAAGGCTACGGCCTGAAGGATATACTGGCGGCTATTGAGGGTGGAACCGGGAGGCGTGGGCCGGAAAGAAAAATCAGCCTCGCCGTGGATATACAGGCGAAACTGGCCGAGGGAAAAGGCCCAGGCTATGAGCGGTGGGCGAAGGTGTTCAATCTCAAGCAGATGGCCGCCGCCCTTGCCTACTTACAGGACAATGGCCTGACAAAGTACAGCCAGTTGGAGAAAAAAGCAGAAGAAGCCTCTGACCGTTTCCATGCTCTTTCCGGCCAGATCAAGCAGACGGAAACGGCGCTGAAAGCCAACATGGAATTGAAGGCGGCCACGGTACAGTATGCGAAAACCCGTCCTGTCTTTGATAAGTACAAAGCGTCAAAGTACAGCCGGAAATTTCTTGCGGAGCATGAGGCGGATATAGAGCTCTACCGGGCGGCGCAGGCTGATATGAAGCGACTTCTCGGAGGGGCAAAACTCCCGAAGATGGAGGCGCAGAAAGAGGAAGGGCGAAAGCTGGTCGCAAAGAAAAAGCGGCTCTATGGGGAATACCAGAAAGCCCGCCGGGATATGCAGAAGGTCTTGACAATCAAGGCAAACATTGACTGTCTGCTGGGCTACTCGGAGCCTGCAAAGAAGAAAGAAATGGAGCGTTGAGGGTATGAGAAATAAGGAGCAAAGCGACGCGATTACTTCGGGCCAACATGGCCCGAAGCTACCGGGTTTGGGGCGGGCCCCAACAAGCGGCGTTTGTGGTCTGTGGCCACAAAGGCATTGCTTGCCATTTAGCGATACCCCCGAAAATGGCGCAAAAAAACAGAGGCTCTTACTCTTGAACCTCCGTTTCTCTGGCTTTCTTGAGCCCTTCGGCTGTGGCCTCCATGACAACAAGTTCTTTTTCGTTCATGGAGTCTAAAAGTACATCAATGTGTTTTCGGCAACTGTTTCCGCCACGGTTGCCCTCCGTATAGAAAAACTGATCTACGGATATATCGAACAGTGTGACGAGCTTAAAAAACAGATTGAAGCTGGGATGCTGGCCTTTGTTCTCAATATTCATAATGGTGCGGTCTGTCTTGCCGACCAGCTCCGCCACATAGGCTTGCGTCCAGCCCTTTTCCTCTCTGGCCTGTTTCAGTGCCAGACCGAGCCCATGAAAGTCAAACCTTCTTTCATCCTGGTTCATTCTCATATCACCCTATATCATTGTACATTTCGGGTTGAATTATGAGAATGTAATGAAATTTGATGTGAAGTATTATTTAATTTCATAAACCCAAATTTCTACGGTCGTTGCTGTAAAAGAATAACTTGACAACGGAAAGTCAAATAGATAAAATGAAAGTGAATACTTGCATACATGGAGAGATTATGATGGACGATACCAGCCAGAAAATAATAGACGCTGCAATGTCTCTAGTAAGGGATAAGGGATATGTAGCAACCACAACAAAAGACATTGCTAAATTAGCAGGAGTAAATGAATGTACCCTTTTCCGTAAGTTTCAATCAAAAAAAGATATTGTGCTAAGTGGTATGGAGCAGGAAAAATGGCGTGGTAATTTGACAGTTGAGGTTTTCAAAAATCTTAAATGGGAACTCGCACCGGATCTGGAAATGTTTATGACAGAATATATGACCAGAATTACTCCCGATTTTGTTAAATTATCCATTGGTCTTAGAGCGCCACAGCTTTATGAGGACTCTGCTCCGCTTATTATGAAAGTTCCGCAGGATTTTCTATCTGCGCTGATAAAATATTTTAATGAAATGGAACAGCGAGGAAAACTTCCTCATCTTGATTTTGATTGTCTTGCAATGACTATATTTTCAAGCACGTTTGGTTATACGTTTCTAAATGCTTCTTTTGAGAATGCGCTTTTGCCTATCACGCAGGAACAGTTCATCAAGCAATCAGTTAAAACATTTATTGATGGAATTATTCATCAAAAATAAAATTTACGGTACCAATTTTATTGGTACCGTATAAAAATCCCTAAATGCAAGCAAGTACACGCAATCATAAAGGAGGCTAAATATATGCAAATTACAGGAGCAGATTTATTTGTGAAAGCATTACTGGCCGAACAGGTAGATACATTGTTTGCCTATCCTGGCGGTCAAGCGATTGATTTATTTAACGCTCTGTATGGTGTCGAGGAAATTAATGTCATTCTTCCACGACACGAACAAGGACTTGTTCATGCTGCGGACGGTTATGCACGTTCAACTGGCAAAGTTGGTGTATGCCTTGTTACAAGTGGCCCCGGTGCAACCAATCTTGTAACAGGAATAGCAACAGCAAATTATGACAGTGTACCTCTTGTGTGTTTTACCGGACAGGTTTCTACTCATTTAATTGGAAATGACGCATTTCAAGAAGTTGATATTGTAGGGATTACGAGAAGTATTTGTAAATACGCTGTCACGGTTCGTAATAGAGAAGATTTGGCGCCTATCATTAAAAAAGCCTTTTATATTGCTCGTTCTGGTAAACCGGGAGTTGTAGTTGTTGATTTGCCAAAGGATATTCAGCAGGCATTGGGAAGTGACTGTTATCCAGAACAAGTTGAAGTACGTGGATATAAACCAAATACAAATGTACATATGGGACAAGTAAAAAAGGCACTTGCACTCTTAAAAACGGCTAAACGTCCTGTGTTCCTTATTGGTGGAGGAGTTAATATAGCTCATGCACAGCAAGAAATGACACAGCTTGCTGAGAAAACGGGAATACCGGTGATTACTACCATTATGGGTAAAGGAGCAGTACCAACAAATCATCCTTTATACGTCGGAAATTTAGGAATACATGGAAGTTATGCTGCGAATACGGCAATTAGTGAATGTGATGTACTTTTCTCTATTGGTGTCCGATTTAATGACCGAATTACTGGAAAGGTCAATGAATTTGCCAAAAAAGCTACTATTATCCATGTTGATATTGATCCGGCTTCCATTTCAAGGAATATCGTTGTGGATATTCCGATTGTGGCGGATGCTAAAAATGCCATCACGTCATTACTTGAAAGAATCTCGGATTATAATTTTGAGAATTGGAGAAAGCAAATTGACAGTTGGAAAATAAAACACCCTATTCATATTGCAGATGATATGAAATCTATGGTTACACCATTTGCTATTATTCAAGAAATTAACCATATATTCAAAAATGCAGTTATTACTACGGACGTAGGACAAAATCAACTATGGACCACACAATTTCTTGAATTGACAGAGCAAAAGCAACTTCTTACTTCTGGTGGACTTGGCACGATGGGATATGGATTGCCAGCTGCTCTTGGTGCAAAATTAGGAAATCCAGAAAAAGATGTAATAACTATTTGTGGTGACGGCGGCATTCAAATGAATATTCAGGAAATGGCCACAGCGATAGTTTATGAATTACCGATTATTATTTGTATTCTTAATAACGGATATTTAGGGAATGTCCGCCAATGGCAAGAAATGTTTTATAAAAAGAGGTACTCTTATACTTGTTTGAGGTATCGTAAGAGTTGTGCCACGTTTTGTAATACGCCGTCTATCCAATGCCCAGACTATACACCTGACTTTGTACGTTTAGCCGAAAGTTATGGGGCAAAAGCCTTCCGTGTTCAAAGGAGTGAGGACATAAAAACAGCATTAGAAGAAGCCAAACGAACTCAAAAAGTTCCTACGGTAATTGAGTTTATTATTGCCCCGGAAGAAAATGTACTTCCCATTGTTCCGCCGGGAAATCCATTGAGCGATATGATTATGGGAGGTGCTGGAAATGACTAAAAAAAGATGGATTAGCCTATTAGTGGAAAATGAAATTGGCGTGCTTGCCCGTATTTCTGGTTTGTTTTCAGGAAAGTCATATAATCTAAACAGTTTAACTGTTGGCACGACAGAAGATATAACAATTTCACGCATGACAATCAGCTTGACAAGTGACGATCAAACTTTTGAGCAAATTAAAAAGCAACTAAATCGGAGTGTCGAAGTTATCAAAGTTATTGATTTTACTGATATAGCAATTCATATGAAAGAGCTTATGTTCATTAAAGTCAATAACTGCTCTGATGAAGATTTATCTAAATTAACCCATATGCGTGAAATCTTTGACGCCAAAATGATTGATTATGATACTACGTCAATATTGTTTGAATGTGTGCAGACAGAAAATCGAAACAATGATTTTATTAGAAAGCTACAAGATATTTTCCCCAACCGAATAGAAGTTGTTCGCGGAGGAAGTGTAGCAGTTGAGGCAATGAGCATATCGGATAGATAATATTCATCTCTCTAATCTGCCCGGTGGCGGAAAAGAAAAAAACCGCTACTAGGCAGGTTAGTTTTGTGCGCCTATTTTTGCATATCCTGGCGGCGGTTTAGAACAATCAAGGCCGTCGTTTTTTGTTTATAGCCTTGAATTTCAACACGGCGGCAACTGGAGGATGCCGTCATGTCTATTTTACTCTTTTGCAGTTTCCATGACCCGCAACAGTTAAAAAAAGTATAGTTCCTCCTCCGGGTTATTCCGGTTATATATGCGAAATTTGTTGGAACTTTAACCATTATGTCATTTCATGCGTCTGCGTGGCCTTGTGCCACTCGGACGCTTTTTCATTTTTAGAGGGGAACTTCGGGCCATGTTGGCCCGAGGTCATTCCCCGGTGCCGTTCCCCTCCACCTTCGTTTCGGTCACTCGTTCACCCAAAACCGAGACGGAGGTTGCTATGACTACGATCAATCTGCGGGACTATTACCCGTTTTATACATCCGATTGTTTTATTGAAGTTTCTGAAGAAATTGCCGCTATGCTCCGGGAGGCTGACCGCAAAGAAGCCGCTTACCGGCTGCGTACATACCGGCACAAAGCCTATTATTCTCTTGACCGTGGAGATGGGATTGAACATGAGGCGATATTCTTTGCCCTGTCTCCCCATGAGATTTATGAACGCAAAATTTCCATGCAGGAACTCCATGCGGCTATGTCCTCTCTGCCGGATAAACAGGCAAAGCGCATTTACGCTCATTTCATTCTTGGTATGAGTGTAACTGATATTGCCCGGGCAGAAGGCGTTGCTAAAAGCCGAGTGTCTGATAGTATCCGGCGGGGGCTTCGGAACATGGAGAAAATCCTGAGAAACAAACTGTAATGCCGGAATAAATGTTAGAAAAGTGAAATGGTTTATGAGAGAATTTCCTTTTCATACTCGTTTGCTTCACACTCTAAAAAAATCAAAAAAATTTTTAGAGACAGCGGAACAAACAAGGCAAAAATGAAATGGCTTATGAGAGGCAGTAATACCTCGGGCCACATTGGCCCGAGGTAAGGACAAGCCTTCGTGCAGCTTGAAAACTGAATAAAAGAATACCCGAATACGAAGGGTGAATGTACCCAGTGACAGGCCCGCCATGACTGCTTCTTCCAGAAGGAAATATATCTTCCGGGAACAGCAAGAGCGACAAGGCCCATGCCACAGGCAGACCGTGGCTGGTCTGCCGGATAAAGTACAGGAACCTTGATACTTGCGTTCAGTCACAGTCCGAGCGTTGAAGCGGCCTTGCAAGCCGTGAGCCGTCGCAGGCAATGAGAACGCCTCGCCATCAGAATGGGGAGAGGTGAAATTCCTATGGGGTGGACAAGCACACCGCCCGTCCGGGTATTTGGAAAATAGTAATACAAAAAGGGAGCCCTCCGGCTTCGCTGTCTGATGATAGGCCAAACCTGCCGACAGGGCTCCCTTATTTTTTATGATTGGAGATCACTCTATGGAAAATACATATCAATCTATTCCGGGATTGGAGCCGGATATGTGGAGCAATGACGCCTGCCGTGGCTATGTAATTATGGCAATGCAGGACTGCGGCTTTTCACATAAAGACATCCGGCGTGTGGTAAGACAGCTTTATGAAGTCTTTGACTTCCATACCATCAGCGAAGCTGAACAAAAATACAATATCAGCGATTACTGACCTCGGGCCATGTTGGCCCGAAGATGGGGAAAGCTCAAAGGGCGGCACCTTCCGGGGTGCCGTTTTTTGACGTTTCCCTATGAGACTACGGGAGGCGGAGCAACAGTTGATCGGTAGCTAAAGGAGGGAGTTTATGAACGCAGTTGCAACCGCATACCATAAGGAAACGACAACGGCAATTTTTCAAGGAAAGCCGATTGTCCTTGAAAACCTTACCCCGGTTCTCGCACCGAAGGCAAAGGAACAACGCAAAAGAGAAGTGGAAAGGTGCCTGTTCGACGTGTTCATCAAGTATGAGGACACATTTCGTTAATCATTCGCAACATTGTGACAGGGGGCTGTCAATGGTATAATATAAGTATAAGGTTGGCAGTTCCTGCGAACAGGAGGAACCGCCATGATAAACCGAATAAATGCAGTTTACGGGAGACAGTCTGTTGACCGTAAAGACAGTATCAGCATTGAAAGCCAGATTGAATTTTGCGAATACGAATTAAAGGGGGAAAACTATAAGGCATATACCGACAAGGGCTATTCCGGCAAGAATACAGACCGCCCGAAGTTTCAACAGCTTATGGCCGATATTCAAAGAGGGCTGATTAAGAAAGTAGTCGTTTATAAGTTAGACCGTATCAGCCGCTCCATTCTGGATTTCGCAACCATGATGGAGGAATTTCAAAAGTACAATGTGGAGTTTGTTTCTTCCACAGAGAAGTTTGACACCTCAACGCCTATGGGACGGGCAATGCTCAATATCTGTATTGTATTCGCCCAGCTTGAACGTGAGACAATCCAAAAACGAGTGACAGACGCTTATTATTCCCGGTGCTTGAAGGGATTTCACATGAGCGGTCCTGCTCCCTATGGATTTTCACTTGCTCCTACCAGATTGCATGACGTAAGGACAAAAATGCTGGTAGAGGACCCCGAAACAAAGAAATATGCTTTGCAAATGTTTACTATGTATGCCGAGCCACTAACTTCTTTCGGAGATATTACCCGATACTTTTCAGAGGCCGGTATCAAGATATATGGCAAAGACCTGACACGGGGATTTCTCTCACAGCTATTACGGAACCCCGCTTATGTGATTGCAGACCTTGATGTTTACGAGTTTTTCAAAAGCCAGGGCACATACATAGTCAATGAGGCGGCGGATTTTGAAGGAGGAAACGGCTGTTATCTTTATCAGGGCCGGGACGTAGCAGAAAACAAGAACACCCAGCTCCGAGATCAGATACTTGTACTTGCCCCGCATAAGGGTTTCGTGCCTTCCTCTATATGGCTGAAATGCCGTAAGAAGCTGATGAACAACACCACTTTCCAGTCCGGGCGCAAGGCCAGAAACACATGGATGGCTGGGAAAGTAAAATGCGGGCGTTGTGGATATGCGCTAATGAGTGTCGGCAATTCCACGGGAACCCAATACCTTAGATGTTCCAAACGGGCCGATAACAAGAGCTGTGAAGGCTGCGGCAAGCTGAAAACCCATGACTTTGAGAGTTTTATTTTCGGAGAAATGGCAAAGAAAATGAGCCAGTTTGAAAGCCTGATTGGCGGTAACGAGGACAGAGTAGACCCGAGGATAACCGCCCTTCAAATTGAATTGGCAAAGGTAGATGAAGAAATTGAAAAGCTGCTTGATACATTGAGCGGTGCAAATCCCATTCTTCTTTCCTATGCCAACAGCAAAATTGAAGCACTGGACACAAAGCGCCAGAATCTTGTAAAAGAGATTGCCGACTTGTCGGCAGAGGTCATGTCTCCGAGGCAGATTAGAGAGCTTTCCAACCACATTCATAACTGGGAAAATATCAGCTTCGAGGACAGGCGAAAAGTCGTTGATGGCCTTATAACACAAATAAGGGCCACAAGCGAGTATGTGCAGATTGAATGGAAAATCTGAGTGTTTTCCATTCAGCACATTTTATCTGCGTCTTGTGTGCCCTTGTCAAGAGATGTAACGGAAATTGTAGCATATTTGAATCTTCGATGGACAAGCTACTGTGCGTTGCCAAATAGGAAATATAAGCTACTCCTAATATGCTGATTATCGGGATTGCCAAAAGAGGAAACCACATTGTGTATGGAAGCTCTACTTCGGTAGGAGCACATACTTTTTCGGCCAACTTACAAATTAGGAAGAAAATAATGTGAGGGCATAAGATTACAAATGCTCCCATTGTAAATTCCGGCAATGTCATGGATTCTCCAAGAGCAAAAGCCGTGAATAAAGAAGTCATCGCTAATACAAGCAATGTGATCTGAAAAATAATTTTCTTTTGCCTGCCTGCATTATAAAACGGGAGCAGAATATTGCAAATTACTGCAATCCCCCATAAAGCAGTATAAGGAGCGCAAAGAAATGAAGCACCTATTACAGATATAATTTTTGCCAACTTTAGGTATGGCCCTTTGCGGGAAAAGCCATACAAAGCGTTCATATATTGAGAAATAATGTAGAGATCAAAGACGTTCAGCGGGATATAGGCAATAGCGATAAGTAAGTAAGTTGATATATCCATCCTACTCACACCTCCACGCCATATACTGAATATGCTTTTGCCGAACTTCGTCACGATATTTTTTGCTGATTGGCAAATTCACTCCCGACTTTAACACCACAGCACTATCCGATATTTTTCTGATTTGGCTCATGTTCACAATATAGGAATTGTGTATCTGTAAAAATAAGTTCCCATCTAATTGTTTTACGACATCAGAAATTTTTCCATAAAAATCATATTCTACTTCTGATGTTACAAGCCTGACCTTCCGCAGATTACCCTCAAAATAAATGATTTCATTAAAATCCACCTGTAACTGTTTTTTATTTTGTTTGAAGAAAAACACCTGATTTGTCAAGTTAAAATGCTCAAAGGCTTTTTTCATAACACCATTTAAGGCTTCTTGTGTAACAGGCTTAATTAAAAAACGAAAAGGTAGAACTTCAAACACCTCATAAACATATTCTTTGTGGTCAGTAATAAAAATTATCAGTGCATTTTTATCATGTGCCCGCACATACGCAGAGGTTTCAATGCCATTGCGTCCCGGCATTTCAATATCCATCAGGAAAATATTAAATGAAGTTTTTTCTTGTTCCATGTAATGAATGAGATCATCACCAGAAGTAAAAATCTCATATTCAATGTTCTGCACACCCAAAGAAGATAAATAATCCTCCAAGTATGCAGCAACTATATTATTATCTTCACAAACGGCTATTTTCATATCATTATGCTCCACTAAACTATTTCAAGCTCTTTCCTTGCCTTGTTCTCATATCCACAGGCTTTTCCGCGTCTTTTGGGATCAGCCAGATTGTTGCCATCTTTACAGCACCGGGAATACGGCCACCGGCGCAATAGTAGTTTACCCGTCGAGGGGTCACGCCCCATTTTTCACCTGCTTCTTTCAAGGTCATATAGTCCATAGTGCACCTCCACATGACGCATTATAGTTCTTTTGCTCGAATAATACAACAAGCAAAATATGAATTATAAAGTTTAATATACCTGCATATAGCAACATTCCATTGAAATACTATGAACTATACAATGTAAATGGGTGATGCTATATGGCGAAAGTTGAAGATTGCCCCGGCTTTGAAACTTTCGGCGCGGATGTGAAAGCTGCGCGGAAAGCAAAGCATTTGACGCGTAAGACACTGGCTGAAATGGTCGGAATTGAATGGCGCTATCTTGCCAATATCGAAAACAAAGACACGATCCCCAGCTTGCCAGTTATTATACAGCTTATCAAAGTGTGCGGACTTCCCGTGGAACGGTACTTCAATCCAGAGATCATGCGGGAGGAAAGCGCACAGAGGCAGCGTATCAGCCACAAACTGAAACTTTGTCCAGAGCAGTATTTGACCGTCATCGAAGGTGCGCTTGACGGGGCGCTGAAAACTGAAAAATCAGCAGATGAAACGGAGGGTGTGTGAGCATCCTCTGTTTTCGTTTCTCCAGGGCGGCTCTGCCGCCCTTTTCTTTTTGAAAATCCGGGATTTTGCGGGCAGATGAAGGTATTTCCGGCATTGTATTTACGGGAGGAGGAGCGTAGAGCAAGCACAGCAAGTGTGGCCACACTTGCGAATTTTGCTTTAGGGAACCCCTTCCCCCCTAAATACAAAATTGCTTGTTGGGATAGCCCCAAACCCTTATGCAGAAAGGACGGTGCCACCCTATGGTAAATCGAAAACGCCCCATCATCCTGCGCTGTCCGGTGACGGCAGAAGAACGGAGCCTGATTGAACAGAAAATGGCCCAGCTCCAGACAAAGCGGATCGGTGCCTACTTGCGGAAGATGGCAATCGACGGATATATCATCTATGTGGACACCAGGGACATCAAGGAGATGAACAAACTCCTGTCCGCCATTGGCCGGAACATCAATCAGATCGCCAAACGGGTCAACTCCGGAGGTCCCACCTATCAGGCCGATATGGAAGAAATCCGGGAAAGGCTGGATCAGATATGGCAGTTACAAAGACGCATCCTATTAAGTCAACGCTGAAAGCGGCCATTGACTATATCTGCAACCCTGACAAGACGGACGGAAAGCTGCTGGTGACCTCCTTTGGCTGCGCCGCCGAGACCGCCGACATTGAATTTGAATGGACACGCCGCCATTCCATCGACAAAGGCACACACCTAGGCCGCCACCTGATCCAAGCCTTTGAGCCTGGGGAGGTCTCCGCCGAGGAAGCCCATGAGATCGGGATGCAGCTGGCAAAAGAAATATTGGGTGGCAAGTACGAGTTTGTACTTACCACCCATATCGACAAGGGACATATTCATAATCATCTGATCTTCAATGCGGTCAGCTTCACCGACCACAAGCACTACCATTCCAACAAGCGCAGCTACCATGAGATACGCCGAGCCAGCGACCGGCTCTGCAAAGAACACGGCCTGTCCGTCATCGTCCCCGGCCAGGATAAGGGCAAGAGCTACATTGAGCATCAGGCCGCACAGAACGGCACCAGCTACAAGGCAAAGCTGAAAGCCGCCATCGACCGGCTGATCCCCGTGTCCTCCAGTTTGGAAGATTTGCTTGCCCGGTTGCAGCGGGAAGGATGTGAGATCAAGCGGGGAAAGTATGTCTCCGCCAGGGCGCCAGATCAGGAGCGGTTTACCCGGCTCAAAACGCTGGGCGCCGATTACACGGAAGAAGCCGTTGCCTCTCGCATCGCCGGAGGCCCCAGGCCATCCAGACAGCCCCGACAGCGCAGTGGGAAGGTCAACCTGCTCATTGACACTCAGAATAACATCAAGGCCCAGCAGAGCGCCGGATACCAGCGGTGGACCACCATTGAGAACCTGAAACGGGCAGCCGCCACCATGAATTTTCTCACCGAACATGGCATCGGTAGCTATGAGGAATTGGCGGAACGGTGCGACGCCGTATCCGCCGCCGCCATCCGTACCAGGGAAAGCCTGCGGGATGTGGAACAGCAGATCGCCGACCTCACCCTCCTGGGAAAGCAGATCGACACCTACCGCAAACTAAAGCCCGTCTATGACCGATACAAGGCGTCGAAGGACAAGGAAAAATTTCTGCGTGGGTTTGAGAGCGAGATCATCTTGTTTGAGGCGGCCGCCAGGGAGATCAAAAAGGCCGGACTCACCAAACTTCCTTCCGCCGAGAAACTGAAAGCGGAATTGGATGGACTCGCCGCCCGCAAGACTACCTTGCAAGCGGAACTTCGGAAGATACAGCGGGAGGAAAAGAAATATGACACCCTCCGCCGAAATATATATACTCTTTTAAATTTGAAAGTTAAAACGGAAAAGCAAAAAGAACCAGAACTGCAGTGAGATAGAAGAATAAAATGTATGCTTTATTCGGTCAATGACGGGTTGGTAGATGATATGTCAATAAACCATTTTAATGCATAATGTTTATCTACCAACTCCTGTATATTCGCCACCAGCCTTTTTGCTGCATGGTAATCAGTGCTTGAAATTTTACGAGTCAGTAGTAACTTTATAAGACCTGTTTCTATTGGCGAAATTCCAGATTGGGCACTAGAAATAAAAGTATCTATTCCAGAGATTCCCGTGGTGACTTGCTCAGCTTCCTTAAGTTCTTGTTCCTGTACATCCATATGCTTGCAATAGCGATTAAATGAAGTTTTCAAAAAATACGCATCACTCAGGAAATCTACCGTAGCAGTCAATACATTTAGCAGGGCGTTTGTCTCAAAAGAATCCTTTTCAATGGATTCTACAACAGTTCTTGAATTTTCTGATAATTTTTGGCTAACTGATGAAGTATGCTCGACGAGAAGATTTATATATGCAAGTTCTTTGGATTCATCAAAAGGCATTGATTCTTCGGTTAATTTTTCTCGTCTAAGGTGGTAATCATTCGGATTTATAACTAATTGATAACAGTCAATGCCGGTTTCTTGACAAACATCCCAAAGTAATTGTTTACACATATCATCTAAATTTAGCCCCATAGTAATAGACTTTGTAAATGGTGCATTTATAAACATAGGGGTATATGGCTGTTCGCCTGAATTAATTATTCGCCACTCAGCTTCATATTTCCAACATTCGTTTTTAGCGAGTAGATACGAGAAAATAGCACTCATATCCACTTCTGAAGTTATCAACTTACCGTTTTCATCCGTTTCAAGTTTATCGATCCCCAAGTCCTTAAGCGTAACTGTCGGCCGCTCTTTTAAGTATTCAACCGGATACATGAATCCTATAAACTCATTCATTTTTTCAAAATCATATTCTACGCATATACCGGAATAAGAATTTGCATAATGAGCCCACATAAGTTGATTATCCCAGCCACTTGCACTAAAGCAAACTACAGTTAGTTTAGACAAAAAATCTTTAATGAACGGAAGATATATCCCATCTCTAAGTTCCACAACATTTTTTTCCAGAAGATTTAATTGATCTTCCATATTCAGTATGTCAACAATTGTTTTTTCCTCAATCTCTACATTTTTATAGTCCTTGATAATAATTGAAAACACAAGAAATAATTGCTTGTCAAAGTAGCTTTTAATGTCGTGTGGACATTTCCTGTATAGCCTGTCTACATTGTTAGCAACAAATTGTGGTAAATTAGCTGGTATAACATGTGCAATTGCACTCTGCGTAAAAATATATTTTTTGAGTTTATTAAGAGCCCCAATGAATTCAATGGTCTTTCCTGCAATTCTATATTTCAAAATATTTTTTAAAATCAATTTGACATTTTCATCTAATGACAATTTGACTTGGGTAAATATCAATTCAATGCATTCATCATAAATTTTTTCCGCAGAAAAACCAATCATTGAATCAAAAGGATCATTCATTTGTAGTGGGGTACGTGCATACACCTGCCCATGCCGGATATTCTCAATATCATATATAGTACTAGCATCCCTCCTACATGGTCTGTATTGATAAAACAGATTTCCGGCATCGCGAATATTAGTTTTCATTTTTTCAAAAGAAATTTCACTTTGCTTACTCATATATTCCACCTCCAAAACATAATATGCAGTTTTGAAAAATAACCAATTATCTAATATAATTATAGTTATTTAAATCCCGCTTTTTTCAAGAAATAGAGAAAGTTAATAGATACGATTTTTCTAATGAGCAACTACAAGATATATTGTAATACAAAAAGAAAAGGAGCGCCACCACCGGACCACTTTAATCCGATGGCGGCGCTCCTATTTTGTCTAAAGGTAAAAATCCAGCGTTTCCCCTATGCAGAAAGGCCCTGCTGCCCTACATGGGAAATCATACTGCCCCTACACGGAAAAGCCGACACAGGCGGTTTCTTCGCCCATTTTGAGCACTAATTCCTGCGTTTTTTGGAGCGGAGGGAAAGATAGTGCGGACAGGACATTACCACTGCCCGGAAACTCTGCTTGCAAGGGTGGACGCAGCCTTTGCAGAGTTTGTTATACTGGCGTCTGCCGTTCCCACCCAGGAAGAACGCCCATTCCAGACGCCATTTCTTACTTCGGCTCATAAGTCGCCCAACTCCGGGGCGTTCTTCTGCGGGTCAGGCTTGTCCGGGCCTTTCCGTTCCGCATACTCCCGTTTTGCATCCTCCAGCCGCTCCCGGATGGAAGGCTTTTTCTCCGGCGTGGTCCTGCGCGCCTCACCCTGGGCCTTCTCCAGCTCCTCGCCCCTGCGGCCGTTGTTCAGCACCCCGTCGATCATCCCGTAGTCGTCCTCCAGGGTCATCTCTGCGGTGCGGAGCGGGTTCTCCGGCTCCACCGGCAGGGCGATGATCTGCCCGTTCAGGCTGATGAACTGCTCCGGCTGCTTGAAGTGTTCCGTGTACTTCTGCACCTGCTCCGGGGTCAGGGAGGTGAAGCTGTCCTCACTCAGCCCCACCACCAGGAAGGTGCCGGCCATGATGTCGTAAATCTCTCCATGCTCATCCCGCAGGCCCCGGTTCAGCTCCAGGCCGATGAGCTTGCCCTCATCGTTGCAGACCAGCCCCACCGGGTCAGAGAAAGGATAGGTGGCGGCAATATCGCCGCCCACCTCTGCCTGCA
>ERZ780218.1085-NODE-1085-length-19570-cov-5.003792_pt1 | contig 19570 bp, 17 predicted proteins | sample MGYA00510975_ERZ780218 | MGnify/ENA primary metagenome ERZ780218 (study PRJEB29588, sample SAMEA2152063) | human gut metagenome | biome: human gut; feature: human-associated habitat; material: faeces | place: Denmark | collected 2008/2010 ... | reverse complement strand
TTTGTGGTAGCGGATATTTTTGTGCCCGCTGAGCAAATATCTATTTTATAGTCGCAACACAGTCCCGATGAGGACAGAGCGATATCCGTTATCACATAGTGATGACGGGTATTTTTGTATGGCAATATAAATATCGGCTTTATTTAAATGTACAATAAAAGGTCCGTTTTATCCAATAGATAAAATAGACCTTTTGTGTTTTTCCTGATTGCATCACTCAGAACTTTCCTCCGTTTTTACGGTATTCCTCCGCTTTTTCGTTTATTTTAAGAGTAAGTGAATCAAGTCCTTCGGCGGAGTATTCCTCATGAAATTCGCATATGTATTCTTCCGGATTGATAAGATCAAAGCATTTTTTACCAAGCCAGATAACTCCGTACAGTTCGTCTGCACCGTCGTTTGATCTGTACATTATTCTATAGTTGAACTCCTGAAAAACGCTGCCGGTCCATATGTTTTTAAAATCAAAAAAAGTAAAAGTCGGCAGGTCGAGATAACCGTGAAGCATTTCAATTCCTCCGTTTCAGCGCCACATTCAGCTTTGACAAAATCATCATGTCTGTTCATAAAAAATAATTGTAATCTGCAAATTATTATACCACGGAATTCGTTTTTTATCAAGCGTATTTTTGTGCCTGAAAAGTAATTACAACCAAAGTAGTAAAAGTTGTTTTTCGGAAAAAGATATATATGCAGAAATTACATACGTCTTTTTTGCAAGGTTTTAAATTCAAGTGGAATACTAATTTAAAATCTTTTGAAAAGGAGCTTGAAGATGAAAAAAGTATTGTTGCTTGCTCTGGCTACCGCTGCTGCCTTAACCGCATGCGGAAAGTCGGAGGATATAGCTGACAGCAAATCTGCGCCGGAAACAACGTCCGAAACTCTTATTGAACCGATAATCATGGGAGCGCAGGCAGAAGCCAAGGATTTCTCATCACTGTCCACTGAAAAGCACGGTTACGGTCAGGGTGTGCAGCTTGACGACTCAAACCGTCCTACAGGCGCGCTTGACTTTAACAGCATGTACGGAAAGTACAACGCCAAAGCGATAACCGAGGACAAGGGAAAGATATATCTTACCTTTGATCAGGGCTATGAAAACGGTTATACCACGAAAATACTTGACACCCTCAAAGAGAAAAATGTTAAGGCTACGTTTTTTGTGCTTCAGGATTATGCTGAGAGGAATCCGGAGCTGATAAAGCGGATGATAGACGAGGGGCATACGGTGGGAAATCATTCGGTAAGCCATTCTTCTATGCCGTCGCTGAGCGCTGAGGAATGCCGTGACGAGGTTGAGGGACTGCATAAATATATTAAAGACGAGTTCGGCTATGAGATGACAAAATTCCGTCCTCCTATGGGAGAGTTTTCCGAGCTTTCTCTTGCCGTTACTCAGGACTGCGGCTATGAAACAGTGCTTTGGAGCTATGCATATGCCGATTGGGACGTTGACAATCAGCCCACGGAGGAGGAAGCCTTCGGCAAGCTTACCGGAGCGGTTCATGATGGCGCGATTTATCTGCTTCACTCAGTATCGTCAACCAATGCAGAAGTGCTTCCTGATTTTATTGACGCGGTCAGGGAAAAAGGCTATGAGTTCGGCTGAGCGCCTTAAGGGGTATAGGTCTTGCAAAGTGCGGAAATAAACAGTTTTCCGCACTTATTTTGTTTCTGTTTTGTAATATATGACGTCTTGACATTTTGTTAATAATATGTTATATTGAATTTATTAAGTTATGACAATAATCGTATCTCTAAAGGAGGAGATAGCATGTTGAAAAAATCTTTTTTAACGCCTGTGCTCTCCGGAGTGCTGGCTGTTACAGTGGTAGGGTCCGGAGTGCTTTATTACTTTGACAGAAGCGGCGAAAAGGACAGTGCAAATGAAAAATCCAGTGAAAAGAAAATTTCAAGTGTATCCGATAATATAGGAGAAACTATAGATATTGCCAGTAAGGCTTTGAAAGGTGACTTGGATTTTTCTTATACTGCCGATGCTGAACTTAAATTCGGAGAAGGCTTTACAAACGAAATTGGATATGAGATCAAGCCAATAGCGGTAAGTACGGCTACTAAGCAGAAGGGAAAGAAAACTGCCGCCGATATGTCGTTCAAGTACGATTCTAAAAATCTTATGTCGCTTAATACGGTGATCGATAATGAGACTCAGACGGTATACATAAAATGTCCGGAGCTCAGTGACTCTTATCTTAGTGCTTCTGCTGATGAGATCAACGGTCTTCTGGCAGACAGCGGACTTTCAATGGACGATTCTCTTGAATCTGCAACCGGATCGTTGACCGCAATGTCTGCAGGCGCTGCGACTGCTTCGTCAAGTGAGATTCTTGACATTCTTGGCGAGATCGATTATGAGGCTTTGGCTGCCGATTTGGAGGAATACTGGAAGCTTATTGAGGAGAACTGTCCGGAGGGTAAGGAAAACGGTAATATCACAGGCGATATTGACGGAAATTCTTATGATTACAGCGTTAAGACCTATGAAATTACAGGTCAGGTCGTATACGATATGGTGACCGATGTTACCGAAAAGGCCAAGAGCGATGAGTTCCTCAAGGATCTGTTTGTTAAAATGGGAATGAGCGAATCTGATTACGACTCTGCCATAAGCGGCATAACTTCCGAAATGGGCTCGGTGAATATGGATGAGGTTCTGCTTTCGGTAGATGTTTACTTTGACGGCGGCGACGCTGTTGGATTTGCAACCTCAATTGAGGATGAACTTAATGTAAAGATGATTTCAATTGATACCGACGAGATTTATGCCGTTGACATGAATATCCAGGACGGAGAAGGGGAAGGCTTTACGCTTAAGGGCTCTGCGAAGGAGCAGGACGGAAAGGTAAACGGAAAGTTTGACTTCGGCTTTAACGACGGCAGCGAAGACATGAGACTGTCGGTTACAATGACCGATCTGCAGGCTCAGGGAGAGCTGTTCTCAGGTTCTATAGAATTCGGATTGTCGGTTGTTGACGGCGATACAACGGTTTCACCAAGTATTGAGCTGATTTCAAACAGCACTTCCGATAAGCTTGATCTTACGATGAATATTGAAGAAAGCGGAATAAACTATCTTACTATGACGGTTACCGGACAGGAAACCGATGCGTCAGATATAACCGTTCCGTCGGATAATATATTCTCTCTTGACGAATCGGGGCTTGAGTCATATATGGCTACCTGCAAGACCGATGAGTTTCTGGCTGATATAAAATCGGCTCTCGGCGATGAGCTTTATAATGAGATGTTCGGCAGCGACGAACTTTCATATGATGACGATTATCTGGATTATGATTATGAAGATGATATCACAGATGAGGATGATGATTCGGATATTGAATTCAATAATGTTTTTTCCGAATATGAGTATGATCTTAGCAGCAGTAAAATAACGTTTAACGGAAAAACCTTTAATTATCCTGTAAAATATTCTGAGATACAGTCGATTTTTGTTACGGATGTCGATACACTTGATGGAAATGATAGTTATTGGTTTTATACAGAAAACTATAGCGCATCGGCAAATGTATATAATACCGGAGATACGGAAATTGATGTCAAGGATGCCGAAGTATCAATGATCGCAGACTATGACGGAAATTGGATTTCGGTTGACGGAATAACAGTAGGTTCGTCTGTTTCTGATTTAGAAAAGGCATTCAGCACTGTGAAAGTGGAAGACATCGAGGGTTCAAGCATTATTGTAGGTTCTGACGATATTTACCTTGTGTTTTCCGTTACCGGCGGTCAGATAAGCAGCATTTCATATTATAATGACAACGTCTATTTGTATTATTAATATGAATTACGCATAGATCACAGCGGTTTATTATAATGAATACCGTCCAATTTTCTGGACGGTATTTTTATAATTGAATATAATTTTTTTATTAAATGTTGACAAATGAAAATTGATATGCCATAATATTAATATGAATTTTAAGAATATCGAATCAATGATCTGATAACTGTTGATCTGTCAAACAGGTTTGTATTTACTGAATATAGATATTGGGGAAACCGGCTTTATTTCAAGGCATATTTTAGCTGTCCGATAAACTGCCGATTATCGTACAGACCTGTTTTTTTAGTTCCTGAGCTGAGTTCCGAGCAGAACAGAAAGGAGGATATGTCCGTACATACGGGCATAGATGTTTTAATGAAAGACTGTACTTTGGTTATTATGGCGGCAGGTTTGGGAAGCCGCTTCGGAGGGGGAATAAAGCAGCTTGAACCTGTAGGGCCCAACAATGAAATAATCATGGATTATTCGGTGTACGACGCAGTTAAGTCGGGATTTAACAAGGTAGTATTTATTATCAGAAAGGATATAGAAGAAGCTTTCTGTAAAATGATAGGCGACAGAATCGCCGAATTTGTAAATGTTCAGTATGTTTTTCAGGAAACCTCAGACGTTCCGGAAAGATTCAGAAATAAACAGAGGGTAAAGCCGTGGGGAACGGGACATGCAGTTTTATGCTGCAAGGGCGTGGTGAAAGAGCCGTTTGCCGTTATTAATGCAGATGATTATTACGGAAAAGAGGCTTTTGTAAAGCTTCATGATTATCTTACGCACCGCAGCGATTCCGATATCCTTGAGCTGAGTATGGCAGGCTTTATTCTTAAAAACACTCTCAGCGACAACGGAGCGGTAACGAGAGGGTTATGCAAGGTTGATAAAGACGGAAGTCTTGTAGAAATTAAAGAAACATATAATATAAGACGTGAAAACGGAAAAGTCATTGCAGGCAAAGATGATTGCTGCGAGATAAACGAGAACAGCTATGTTTCCATGAATATGTGGGGTTGTCCGCCGGAATTTATTGATGTGCTGGAATCGGAATTTGTTAAGTTCCTTGATAAATACGGTGATGATCCCAAGGCTGAATTTCTGCTGCCTATGGTTATTGATAAGCTGCTGAAAAATAAAAAGGCAAGCTGCAAGCTGCTTGAAAGCAGTGACAGGTGGTTTGGAGTAACATATGCCGAGGACAAGCGGGCGGTTTCTGAATCAATCAAAAATCTTATTTCTGATGGAGTATATCCGGAAAAACTGTGGTGAATTAAAAATACAATATAATGTATCTGCGTTGAATAATTCTTATATAAAAGCTTTAAGAATAAATTCTTATCCGAGCTAGGATCAAAGGGAAATAAACAGAATACTTATACAGCATACGAAAACATCGGACTCATAAAGAGATCCGATGTTTTTACGCTTGTGTTTGGTTAGTAAAAGTGAGGCGTCAGCTGTCCTTGCTTTCAATTTCCCTGATGATATTTTCCGTAACCGAATTGATTTTGTCAAAGTCCATGGAAGAAATATAATAGCTTTCTATCTCGTCATGTATTTCTTTTGCTGTTTTTATAGTTCTTACCGCTTCTTCGGTCAGATCCTTGCATGCGGCCTTGTTCATTTTAAGCCTTATCTTTCGCTGTGCTATAAGTTTTTTATCATAGAAGCGTGTAAGATTAAGGTGCTTTCCGGATGTAGTATCGTACTCGTTTACCGCATTTCCGTTAACAAGGGCTATTCCAAGCTCCGGAATAAGCATATGTTCATAAGCTGTATTATTGAACATCTGACTGGGACAGACAATAACGTCGTAATCTCTAACTGCAGCTTCGTCGGCAAGAACGGAAATAAGATAGTTTGAAGCGGCAAAGTAATCGTCTGAAATATAGTAAATGTCAAAATAGTCGTCAAGTGTTTCTGTGAGAGTATAAATACCGTATTCGGTAAGTGCCGTAAGCTGACGGAACTTTTTCAATCCGGTTCCGTTTCCCTTTTTGCCGAGTATTTTTTTCTTGAAGCGTTCAATAAATGAATCAAGCTTATCGGATATAATACAATCAGAGCCTATCTGATATGTATCAGAGTAAATGTTTGAAACGGCGCTGGTAAAGCGCTTGGCTCTTGCAAGCATTGATTTGTTTGCAGCAGTAACTTCAGAAATCATTTCGCCGTTTTCTTTGAGCATTTTCTCGTTCCAGTAATCTCCCAGATTGATTATTTTCTGAGATACTCCCGGAACCAGCGGATCGAAAACGTGAGGCGAGGTTCCGTCCACAATTGCAACCTTGGATTTGTTAAGAACTACTGCGTCGAGCGAGTTAGGATCGGATGAGCAGTAATATCTTTCAACGTGCTGGTTTTTTTCAAAATAGTTAGCCGCCTTTTTCATCAGCGACGATTTTCCTGTTCCTGCGCCGCCTTTGAGAATATAGGTGAACATATCGCTGTCCTCAATTACTTTTCCGAATTCAGTGGAAAAACCGTTCGAGGTCATTGCCCCTAAAAAATAAACTTCTGACATATAAATCCCTCCAAAAATAATCTGATGATTTATATTATGTCAGAAGCTTAATTTCTGTTAAGAAAAATTCAAAAAGCGGTTTCAACCTCTGTTTACGTTAACAATCGGTTCCTTTAATGCCTTTTCCCACTGCCTGCCCAGTGCGGCAGTATCTGCGTTTAAATACTGTAAAGAATGATGAGCCCATTTATAACCTAAGCAAAACATCCCCATTTCCATGCTGAAAACGGGGCAGATCCCCTTATTTTAATCTCAATATCCAATCAATCGCCAACTTAGCCCATCCTGCGGCTACCGGCTGATAATGACCTTCCCAGGTAGCAGTAGTTTCGTCGCAGAGCGCAAGACCGTGACCGCCGTATTCGTAAATATGGCTTTCAAACGGTATATGATTTCTTGAAAGAGCAGACATATAAAACAACGAATTTTCCACCGGAACGCAGCCATCGTCAGAGCAGTGCCACAGGAAAGTAGGCGGCGTGTTACTGTGAACTCTGTTTTCAAGAGATACAAGCTCTCTGATTTTTTCAGATTTCTCGTCTCCCAGAAGATTTAAAATCGAACCTTCATGAGTATACCGAGGATCACTGGTGAGGACAGGATAGCAAAGCATAGAGCCGTTTACCTTAATATCCTCCCGACTGCAGCCAAGAGGTTTTGTAAGCAATTCGCTGTCCCAGAAATTAGCGAGCGTTCCTGCCAGGTGTCCCCCGGCGGAAAAACCGGCTACGACTATTTTATCAGGATCAATATCATATTTATCTGCGTTTGTGCGTATATGCTTTATAGCCGCGGCACATTCCAGCGCTGCCGTAGGAAATTTCTTTTTAACGCATGAGTACCTTAAAACGAAGGCGTTGATACCGGATCCAAGAAATCTTAAAGCAACAGGTTCTGCTTCACGCTCTGAGCAATAGTCGTATCCGCCGCCGGGACAGATAAGAATAGCTCGGTGCTTTCGTTTTCCCATTTCATCATTATATGTATTCGTATAACAGTCAAGCATCGGGGAACATCCCTCAGAACTTAATCCCGCAGCAGAATAATCAACTTTGATCTCAATAGATTCCTTATTCAAAACAATTGCACTCCTTAAAAATATTTTACTCAGTCTGACTGTCGGAAGAATCGATGTCTGAAACCGATGAAGCGTCGTCGGTGTTCTGCTCGCTGGATTCCTCGGCAGATATGAGTTTTACGCATATGATATAGCCGCTCATATTATCTCCCGATATCTCATATTCGTATTCCTCGTCGCTGTCGTTGAGCGGTATCGGGCAGTTGGTATTTTTTTCGCTGCTCATTTCAGTATAGTATATTGCGTAGCAGTTTCCGTCCGAGCTTTCAAAGCTGTACGGTTTTTCAAATGTGTACTGTTTTACAAAATCAAGGTATTCCTCAAGACAGAGTCCGTTCAGATGCATGATCTCGGCATGGGGAACACCTACATACCTGAAATGATTAGCCATCTGCTCGACTCTTGTCAGGGAAACTTTATCCTGAGTATATCTTTGAACAAATCCGTATTTCCAGCAGTTTTCAATTATCCATGAATACCTTCCTGTTCCGTCAAACGCAGGATACGTTCCTTCCTCTGCAAGATACAGCTGCAGATCTACGGCAAGCCCCGAGTCGTGCTCGTAGCATGGTTTTTCTGTCTGAACGGAGGCGCTGTCTTCGCTGTCGTTTTCCTCTCCGGAAACCGAACCGACATACATATCGTTTACCATTAAGGTCTTAAGACCTGTTTCATCGTAAAAACCGCACAGAAGCGAGTTGAACGCTCTGAGCATTTCCTTTCTTCCCATAACCTGAGTGCTGCTGGTAGAACCTATCTGCGCTCCGCTCTCATCGAAAAGATAACCGTAAACGCCGTCAAGATCAGTCGGAACTCCCCCTTCATACTTATAAGTGGAATTAAGCAGAATCAGATTTCCGCTGCCTAAGGATTCGCTGTTTTTTACACTTACATATTTATAATTCTTGGTCAGTTTAGGCGCCTTGAATACCTCGGACGACTCTTCATTGGATGAAGAAGCGTCGTTTTTCACAACAGAGCTTACGGAAGCGGCGGGCTTGTTTTTAGAATTGTCCGCAGATCCGGAGCCGCACGATGAGGAAAGTGCCAGAATACCGATCAGCAATATTGCCATAGCGGCGGCAATATTTTTATATTTATAATGCTTAACCGAAGTTTTACTGCCCATAATCTTCAACCTTCCTTCCGAATATCATACAAGATTATTATAACACACTTTTTGCCTGCTGTGAACAATAATTTTTAAGCTTTTCCGTAATTCAACTTTTTGCACAAATAAAATGCCGCTTATTTTACGTTTTACACAAAATCCAGAATATAAAACGTTATCGAAAAGATGGGCGGCACAATATATTGAGGTGTCGATATAAATGTAAAATGGCAAAAGAGCAAAAGAAAAGAGCTGTTCCGAAGAACAGCTCGGGCAAAGATAATCAAACTGTTACTAAGCTCCTGATTATCAATGCGATAATAAATCTGATTAACAGCTTGACAAATCTCATTAATGAGATTTTGAAAAAGCTTTAAATCAGCAATAATTATATCACCAAAAAGAATAAATGTCAAGTGATAATTATTTAAATTTACGACAATCAATTTTGATAATTATATATTTTCAGCAAGACAAAATGGAATATATTTACACGGAATGCGGAAGTTTAAGTTGTCTGTTCCCCGTCGTACGGAGGGCAACAGACAACAAATATATGCTATTTTCACTTAAATCACAGTAAATTTTGGTGATATATTTTGAAAATTGATTTCCGTGGTTTGAATTTAAGCTTTGTGTAAAAGCAATTTGTTTGGATGGCAGCCGAATCGGTTTTAAACAGGCGGCGTCCGGAGTTTTTTACTCTTCAAGGTGTCTTATGTAGTGGAAAAGATACTGCTGGGCTATTCCTTCATATCCTTTCACACAATCCGGCAGACCGTCGGGATACCAGCGTTCCATGACCCGTTTTACCCAAACGTCAACCGGGAACGCTTCAATTCTATACATTCCGAAAAGCAGCGCACATTGCGCTACCTTTGGACCGACGCCTTTTATCGTCATAAGCGCCTGTCTTGCTTGATCTATAGGCATGGCTGAAACGGCGTCCAGGTCAAGTTCTCCGGAGTTGATTTTTGAAACGGCGTCAACAAGATATTTCGCTCTGAAGCCTGAACGCAGAAATCCAAGACTTTCAGCGGTTTCATTTCTCATCATCGGAGCAGAGGGGTATTCTCCATAGTGCTGGCACAGCCTGTCTATAATGCCCTTGATCCGTGGGATGTTGTTGTTCTGTGAGATGATAAAGGATGACAGCGCCTCCCATTTATCCTGACGAAGTATTCTTATTCCGCCTGCAAAAGCGCAGGCTTTAGACATAGTTTCGTCTTCGGAAAAACGCTTTTTAAGCTCTCCGTAATCTGTAGATAAGTCCAGATAATTGTACCATTTATCCAGAAAGTCCTGTTCCGACGTATTTTTCAGCCGAAAAAGATTTTTACTTTTGTTCTCGCAGCTTATAATAAGAGGAGAGTTCAGAAAGAATCCGCTGTAGGTGTTTTCGTTTATTTTCCGCCACCTGAACGCCTGTCCGCAGTCCAATGTTTCGTCAAGATCAAAATCTTTCTGTTCCAGCAGAATATCGCTTCCGTCGATTTTATAGTTCATAAATTTAAATCCACCTCTTGAAAAATGCCTGTAAATTTATTATACTATGAATAGCGGCTTTTTTCAATATGATTTTGCAGAAAAAACGTAAATCGACATCTGGTGAAAATGTGAAATCTTATTTTGTGTTTATTAATTGTAAAAATTTAAATTACGGTAGAAAAGCTTGATAATAAAATTTCATCAAGTTTGGTTTTCATGAATTGAATTGACAATTTACTGCGTAAGGACAAAACATCGAAAGGAGGAGTATTTTTCCTAACGGGAAAATAGAATAAATATGAAGATCAGGCAGGCGGATGAGAAAGACTTAAATACGATAAAAAATATTACGCACCGCACGATCAAAGAGATTTATCCTAAATATTATCATCAATCGGCAGTTGAATTTTTTCTCTTGCATCACAGTGAGGAAAATATTCTTAAAAGCATTCTTACTGAGAACGTATTTATTATGGAGGATGATAATGCGGCTGTCGCCACGTGCGGATATAAAGGAAATCATGTTCTGAGACTGTTTGTTATGCCTGAATATCAAGGAAAGGGCTATGGAAGTGCATTTATGGAATTTGTAGAGAAAAATATCGGCAAGGAATATCCATGCGCAGTTCTTGACGCTTCGCTGGCGGCTTGCATAATGTACGAGAAACGAGGATATAAAACCGTATGTCATTGCAGGGAAAGGCTTGATGACGGTTTTCTTGTATATGAAATGATGGAAAAATTTTTGAATTCGGAGGGTTAGCATGAGAGAAAGTATTTTGACCATACCTGTAAGTGAGATATTTGAGCCTAAGTGCGGCTGTCCTATATGCCGTATGAGGGATATGCTGGAGCAGCGCACTGTAGAGTACATAATGGGCGCGGCAATGATGGAGCCAGATGTAAGAATGGAGACTAACCGTCTCGGATTCTGCAAAACGCACTTTGAGCAGATGCGTGCCTGCAAGAACAGACTGTCGCTGGCGCTTATGCTGCAGTCTCATCTTCAGGATATCCAGAAGCATATTTTCAATCGGAAAAGTATATTTGAGGGGAAAACCGCAAAGCAGAAAAAGGTATCTGCAATAAACAACGAGTGTTTTGTCTGCTCAAAGATAGAGTGGGGAATGTCAAGGCTTATGGTAACATTTTTTGAAATGTATTCAAAAGAGAAGGATTTCCGCGAGCTGTTTGAGGAGCAGGAAATGCTTTGTCTGCCGCATTATGATCTTCTGGTAGGAATGGCAGCGGACAGCGTAGAAAAGCGGTGGCAGAAGCAGTTTACAGACGATTGTACGGAGCTTACCAAAAAATATCTCGACCTGCTTGAAAAGGATGTGTCGCATTACTGCAAGATGTATGACTACCGAAATACCGGTAAGGACGCCGATTGGGGAAATTCAAAAGACTCCATAGAGAGAGCTATAAGATTTCTCACAACCAGGTAATTACGTTTCGGTTACAAAAGTAACGTTTTCAGATATTCGTCTGATGTGAATAAAAGTACACTTTTATGTACAGTTTCTGAAAACGGCGGATAATTGTACACGTTGACAATTTTAAGGGAGTTTTTTGGTACAGTTTTAATTGTTTTTCGTAAGTTTCGTGAAAACAAATTAATAAAGGCGGTAAATTACCGTAAAATCCGGGATGGATAAAAGCGAAAATACTTCGATTGATTTTGTTAACTTTATATTCATATTTGTAACTGAATTTTATTCCATAAAATAGAAAATAAGCTGCGATTTAGTACGATTTTTCAGACTTCAAAGCTTTTCAACATTGAGACAAGTCAATAAAAAGCCGTAGTTTTCAACGTTTTCAACAGGTTTATCAACACTTTTTAAGGCTGAATTTATGTTTTCAACAGAGTTTTCAACAAATATTTGAAAACTTTTGGTTTAAGCACAATTTTTATGTCAATAATATCTTTGTAAGTCAAAAATATGTAAAATGGAGTGTTGATAAAAAATGCTGAGAGGAATTAATAAACAAATCATTGAAATTAAATGCACGAATAATGAATACTTTGAAAAAATATTGTTATTTGTAAAAGGCGAAAAGTCGGATTCTCCCAGTGAAATTCTTCATGGCCAGGCGATGAACTGCTGCAGCGCCTTTACGTCAGTATATCCTAAAAGAAAACGCCGGAATTTTACAAGAACGGCAGCAGTTTTTCTGATGCTGTGTATTCTTGGTTTGGTTATCGGAATTTCCGCCGCCGCTTTGCTGCTGTAGAATTTTTACGGCGGCAATCTGCTTTCGACGACATTTTTTTCCTTGATGTGGCATGGTTTTGTCAAAGTTTCAGGTGAATTTTTGTTCAAAATGTATAAAGTAAAATAAAAATCCTCAAAGGCTATTGGCTTTTGAGGATTTTTGTGTTATAATTTATTTTGATATAATGTCTTTTGAAAGTTAAATTTTATTTGTTCTTACAGGAAAGCAGTGAAATATGAATAATAAAGAAAATAGCTTTGATAAAAAGCCGAACAGACGTCTTAAGGGCAGTAAAAAGACTGAGGAATATTCCAGCGGGTCTGGATTTGACGATGAACGCAGTCTTATCATAGGCAGAAACCCCGTTATTGAGGCTTTAAAAGCCGGTAAGCTTATCGATCTGATATTTGTCAATTCAGAGGCGGGAGGATCAATTTCGCTTATCTGCAGAATGGCAAAGGAAAAGGGTATACCTGTCAAGCAGGTGAACGAGCAGAAGCTTGCAAGTATGTGCTGCGGCGCGTCTCATCAGGGAGTTATCGCTATGGGAGCCTGTGCCGAATATGTTGAGATCGAAGATATTCTCCGGATTGCCGCCGAAAGGGGCGAGGATCCTTTTGTGATCATATGCGACGAAATAGAGGATCCGCATAATCTGGGAGCTATTATCAGAACGGCTGAGGCTGCCGGAGCGCATGGGATCGTTATTCCCAAAAGACGCAGCGCGTCTCTTAATCATACAGTGTTCAAAACGTCTGCCGGGGCGGCAAGCTGGCTTCCGGTAGCAAGGGTCGCCAATCTTGCGTCGGCTGTGGACAAGCTTAAGGAAAACGGCGTGTGGATATACGGTACAGACGGCGGAGGAGAAGATTATTATGGAGTCAGCATGACCGGTCCTATGGGACTTATAATAGGATCCGAGGGCTTTGGTATGGGCAGGCTTTTAAAGGAAAAATGCGATTTTCTGCTGAAGCTTCCGATGGCGGGGAGAATTACGTCCCTTAATGCTTCGGTAGCGGCAGGAATATTTATGTATGAAATCGTAAGACAGCGGAGAGCTGATCAGGTTAAAGATTAAGGAGTGAGGATTTTGGCTGATAAGTTTTCATTGGAAGATATAGTGGCTGAGTATTCCAATAAATCCGCCGGAGGCGGAAATGAAAATGACGATATCAGTGTTGACGAAATAGTGGAAGAAACAAACGAAGAAATTCTGCATACCTCCGAGATACCTTTGGCGGGAGACGGCAAGGAGAAGCGTGAAAGCATCTTTACAGCAAAAGAGAGTCAGGACGCTGCTGAAAAGGAAACTGCGGCGGTTCAGGCAAACGCAGTTATCCAAGACGAGGATGTAAAGTCGTTTGAAAACCCTGCCAGAAAGCTTTTCAGCAGAAAAAACGAGCAGGAAGGGCTCAATATCAAAGAGCTTGAGGCTTCGATTAGGGCTGAAAAAGAACGAAATATAAAACGTAGCGAGGAAAACGCTCAGGTTATCGAAAGCCTTATGAAGCTTAAAAAGGAGCGCGGAACGGTAAAGAGAAACGAGGATGTTTCGCCTGTAAACCGTCCTAACGTTAAGGATATAGATATGGGGCTTACCGGAAAGATAATTCCCAAAACCGAAGAGTTCGATAAAGCGGCGGATATTCCGGAGAACGCTACATATGAGGAAAAAGCGGCGATACTTTCTCAGAGGAGAAAGAAAAAGATCGACAGTTTCAGGCTTAAAACCGACGAGGGCGAGGCTTCGTCTGACAGCAGGAGCAACGGGAGCTCGGCTCAGAGGGAATTTGAAAGCTTTGATGAAGCGTCAGAGGTGCTCAGCGATATACTTCAGGTGAAAAACAATCTTGTAATGCGTATGTGCGTGCTGATGTTTACCGGAGTTTTCAGTCTCCTTATCACTCTTGCCAATGATTTTTCACTGCCGCTGGTAAAAGTATTTGATAAAACAATGAGCCCGTCCGCATATCTTTTTACCAATACGCTGATGGGTCTTATTTCCATAGCTGTGTCTTATACGGTCCTGTCCGGCGGATTAAAGAATCTGTTCAAGCGAAGAGCAGACTGCGACAGTATTGCGGCTATCGGTATATTAATATCCGTATTATCGGGAATCATAACGCTTTTTGAACCTTCGGTCGTAAGGGAAAATTTTTATCATGTTTATACCTCGGCAGCTATTTTGGGACTTTTGTTCAATACCCTTGGAAAGCTTATGATAGTTAAGAGAACTGAGCGTAATTTCCGCTTCGCGGCCGGAGATTACGAACGCTACGCTCTTGTCAGCGTTGACAACGAGGATGTAGCCGGTAAGCTGACAAAAGGAGCGCTTAACGATTTTCCTGAACTTGCCGCAATGAGAAAGACGGAATTTGTAAAGGATTTTATGAAAAATTCCTATTCATCGGATATATCGGATTCGTTTGCCAAAAAGGCGGCTCCGTTTATACTGCTTGCCGGTTTGGTGGTCGGGCTGTTGTCGCTTATCTTTGAAAAGGGAGCGTCAGGAAGTACGGAGAAGTTTTTCAATCTGCTTGCGGTAATGTCCGGCACTGTATCAATGTGCTCGTCGCTGGCGCTTATGTTGGTGGTAAACGTTCCTATGGGCAGGGCACAGAAGAAATTTCTGCAGTATTCCGGAGTAATGCTCGGTTATTCTTCGGTTGAGGAATTTGCCGACACTAATTCCGTTCTTGTAGACGCCGAACAGCTTTTCCCGAACGGCATGGTGGATTTTGTAAATCTTAAGCTTTTAAGTTCCGCAAGGATAGAGGACTGCATACTTATGGCGGCAAGCCTTGCCTGTCAGGCGGGAAGCGTTTTAAAGCCTACGTTTTACAAAATGCTTAGGGGAAAGACTGAAATGCTTTATCCTGTTGAAAGTTATATTTATGAGGACGGTCTGGGACTTTCGGGCTGGATCGAAAATAAAAGAGTGCTGCTGGGCACAAGAGAGCTTATGGAAAACCACTCGATAGAGGGAATTCCAACCAAGGCAAAGGAAAAAGAATACGCAAAGGGAAATATTGTACTTTATTTGTCTGTGTCCGGCGTTGTAACCACTCTTTTCGTAGTCAGGGCTAACGCAAGTCTTTCTGTAACCAGATGGCTTCAGGAGCTTGAGGAGGAGGGCATTATTGCCGTTGTAAGAACGGTAGACGGATTTATCAGCGTAAATTTCCTGTCCGAGCTTTTCGGAGTTATGCCGACAAGCATCAAACTTCTGTCCTTCAGATTCCATAAGGATTTTGAAAAGGAAACGGAATATGTGCCGAAGGTTTCATCTTCAATGCTTTGTTCCGGGCATTTTCCATCCTTTGCAATGCTTATAACGGGGGCGAAAAGGCTGAAATTTATCTCCAACCTGGGAATTGCCGTACAGATGGGAGCGGCTGTTCTTGGAGGCGTTCTTTCGCTTATTATGACTTTGCTGGGAGCGTTTTCACAGATAACGCCGTCGCTTGTCATAGGCTATAATATGGCGTTTGTACTGCTGACTCTGATAATCCAGCATTTCAAGAGAATATAGCTTAGGAAAGTTTCCTTATTTTGAGATAAAGGAGCCTAAGCCTTGATAAAATTATTAAATGGCGATCCGGTGATCGCCATTTGATTGTTAACGGCAAAAGGTCTGTCTTAGTTACTGTAAGACAGACAAAGCCAAAGAAGCTTTATGCACGACGCTGCAAGCTTCTTTGGCTTTTATAATAAATAACGGCGATTTTTATCTTTATAGGCGTGTTTTCCTGCGGTTCGATGCGGAAGATACGCTTTTGTTATTTAGCAGTTTTAATATTTTTGAGGACTTTTGCCGACACTTTTACGTTGATCTGCTTTTGAAAACATTCTTCCGCTGAACGGAGGAAGATTCACTGATATGACATTTTTTCCGTTCGCCTGTCTGCTTTTCAGTGTTACTGTGAGTTTCGGAGTCCTGCTTTTTCCGCTGTATATATCCCAGTCGCTGTTCAGCAGCTCATTGAGCGAGCAGGAGGTATCAAATCCAAGGGAGATTTTCTGAGGCTTGTCTGAGAAATTAAAGCAGCATACAGTTGTTTCGTCTTTACATATACGCTCATAGGCGTACACACACTGTCTCACTCCATCGACTATAAGCCATCTGAAGGATGCCATATTGTAGTCTCCGTCGTATAGTGAGGGAAGAGATTTATAAAGTTCGCCCAGCTTTATCATGTATTTATGAAAGCTGTCATGCAGAGGATATTTCAGCAGATCCCAGTCCTGTTCCCTTGATTCGTCCCACTCGCGGAACTGGGCGAATTCGCCGCCCATAAAGTTGAGCTTTTTGCCTGGGTGGGTAAAAATATACATATAAAAAGCCCGGGCCTGTCGGAATTTATCCTCATAATCTCCCCACATTTTTTGAATTACGGTAGCTTTTCCGTGGACGTTTTCATCGTGGGAAAACGGAAGAATATATAGTTCGTTATAAAAATACGCCATTGAAAAAGTAAGCTTATGATAGTGGTCCGGACGTTCTTCCGGAGGAGTGCGGAAATAATCAAGCGTATCGTTCATAAAGCCCAGATCCCACTTGTAGTCAAATCCCAATCCGCCGTATTCTGCAGGAGCAGTTATTTTGGGAAATGATGTGGAATCCTCGGCAATCAGCATAGCGCTGGGATGACGTCGCCTGAGTCCGCTGTTCATGAATTTCAGAAAATCTACCGTATTGCCGTTCACTCCTCTGGAAGATTCTCCCTGCCAGTAAATAGCTCTGCTTATAGCGTCCATACGAAGTCCGTCAAAGTGATATTTTTCCAGCCAGTAATTCGCTGCTGACTGAATGAAGCAGCAGACTTCCCGACGCGAGTGCATAAAGTTACAGGTTCCCCATTCGCTGATAGAAACGTCGCTGTTGGGGTATTCATAAAGATAAGTGCCGTCGTATCTTGCAAGAGCGTAGCCGTCCAGCGCAAAATGGACGGGAACAAAGTCCATTATCACTCCTATGCCGGCGTTATGGCATTTATCAACCAGTTCCATAAGCTGCGCCGCTGTTCCGTAGCGTGAGGTAGGCGCAAAAAATCCCGTATTCTGGTACCCCCATGAGCAGTCAGCGGGATGCTCGCTCAGAGGAAGAAACTCAAGATGTGTAAAGTGATTCTCAAGAGCGTATTTGATAAGCTTATCTGCAATTATATCGTATGTATACCAGCCGTTTTCATCATCGGGATCAGTTTTCCAAGAGCCTAAATGAACCTCATATATGCTCATGGGGCTATTGTAATTTTTGCTGCGGTTTGCAAGCCATTTATCATCAGTAAACCTGTATTCGTCCAGATTTCTTGTAATCGATGCAAAAGCCGGGCGAAGCTCCATTCCGAATCCGTAAGGGTCGCAATGCTCTGTGCGTTCGCCCTGGGATGAATAAATAACATATTTGTACATCTGGTTATAATCCGCCGAATCAGAGGAAAGCTCAAAGACCCCTCCGTTATTTGTCATAAACTCCTCCGTCCATCCGTTGAATTCTCCTATAACTGCTGCTTTGGAGGCGGCGGGGGCAAAGGTTCTGAAAACCATTTTCCCGTTTTCTTTATGCGCTCCGAAATAATCGTATGCGTCAAAAATCTTTCCCATATAAAAATCGTGCATATCCATCATATATCATCACCTGCATTATCACGGTTTTTAGAGATTTCCGTAAGCCGTTTTATTATTCTGACCAATTCGGCGGAATCCTTTTCTCCCAGCTGTTCAAGCAGACGGTAAAAATCTTTTAAAAGCCTGTCTTTTTTCTGCTTTGTATAATGCCGCCCTTCTTCGGTTATGCTGACTATAACCTTGCGTCTGTCAGCGTCGGAGGTACGTCGGTTTACATATCCTTTTCTTTCGGCAGATTTTAAAGCGGCGGCTACCCGTGCGCTGGTCATATATAAGTTTCGGCACAGATCCGAAGGCGTAATATTGTCAGAACCGTTCGACGCCAGAAAATTCAGCATTTTAAGCTCGCCCTGAAAAAACTCGCTGAAATTTGAAGCAGGATTATCATAATATGAAATGCTGAGAATGTCGAATAACTGTTGTACAAGCTTGCTGTAATCCATAATAAATCACCATAAATCAGCTAAAAATCAATATCTAATACTGTTAGATATTATAGCACACATTCATATTACGTTCAATTGTCTTTTTAAATAAAATATCAGTTATTTATTTGTATAATACTGATATATACCTGCCGATAATAATTGCAGTTAATGTCTTCGCACCGCTGAAACGTAGATTCCTGTCTGCAATTTCAGATATGGTTATAGAATTCGTTTTAAAAGATCAAAGCATTTTCATGACAGCTTGCCGAATTAAGAAACAGGCATATGATTCACAGCGCGTTTACACAAGGTCAGACATACGGTTTTTTGGAAAAATCTCACGCATATTAGAGTTAAAAACTTTTGCAATACGGCAGTATTCTTTGTCGGAGTAAAATTTGTGCTCGAGTATCTACATATTTGTTTTATGTGAGCACTATTGCTGCCAATCGACCTCTATCACTTGATTTTTTTCAAACTTATGTTATAATCAATATATTATAAATAAGGAGTGTTATTATGACCAAGCGTAATAAAAACATTGACCGCCGAAGGACAGCGGTGGCACTGGCGGAATTGGCGGCGCTTACATTATGTGTTATAACAGCGTCTGTATTCGATATTGAAACTACCTCGGCCAAAATCATAGGTTCTTATGTTTCGTGGGCGGTTATATGTGCCGCTGCTTTTAAGTTCCCAGTTAGTTTTTATACTCTGGCAATGATATTTCATTTTTTTGCGGCTTCTTTGGGTTCTGTAATAAATTTTTATAAAACTGTGGATTTTTATGATAAGCTGGTTCATTTTTTCAGCGGGATTGTGCTGGCTCATGCAGGCATCTTAATAATAGGGTATCTGTTAAGCAAACGCAGAGCGGCTCAGGACCATATTATCAAAGCAATATTTGCATTTTTCTTTTCCGCCGCATGTGCAGCATTTTGGGAGATGTACGAGTTTATTGGAGATACAGCGTTAGGACTTAAAATGCAAGGAGGAAACAGCAATACTATGGGCGATATTATTTCCGGAGTTCTTGGAGGGCTGGTTTATACGGGGATATATATGTACTTAACTCGAAAAGACACATGATATGTAATTTGAAAATACAGCCTGAGATCAGAAGTCTCAGGCTGTATTTGTGTCGAAAAGTGTCGGAATAAAAATACAATTTGTACAATTTAACCAAATATGTTTGTCATATTTCTACATTTAAAAACAGTATTTTTTTTAAATATTTGTTGCAATTGCAAAGAAAATGTGCTATTATATGTAT
>ERZ780218.1083-NODE-1083-length-19589-cov-5.814426_pt1 | contig 19589 bp, 12 predicted proteins | sample MGYA00510975_ERZ780218 | MGnify/ENA primary metagenome ERZ780218 (study PRJEB29588, sample SAMEA2152063) | human gut metagenome | biome: human gut; feature: human-associated habitat; material: faeces | place: Denmark | collected 2008/2010 ... | reverse complement strand
ATGTAATATTGCGATATTAAACTTCGCAAGTTTTTTTGTTTCATATTTTTGCATTGATTCTGATATACTAATACTAGAGAATCTTAAAACCATAACCGCGTTTTTTACTCCGCTCAAAAACCACTTGTTTTGTATACTTTATCTATTGACAAAGGCTGCAGGCGGGGGTATAATAATTATGGTATAAAACATTGCTCCGTCTGAACTAGCTGAATTCAGCTGAGCAATAAAAGGGAAATATAAAACATCTGATTTCTGCCGAAAGGCATTGATCAGCAGGAGGTTAGCGTTAATGCTTGAATTAAAAAATATAAGCTGGAGTCTTTCGGGAGGGGAAAAAATCCTTGAAAACGTCAGCCTTGAAATACCGTCCGGTAAGCTTACAGTCATAACCGGTCCTAACGGCAGCGGCAAAACCTCGCTGGCAAAGCTTATCGCCGGACTTGAGCAGCCTGATTCAGGAAGAATAATTCTTGACGGCGAGGATGTCACCGACTGGGATATGACTAAACGTTCTCTCAGCGGAATAGGCTACGCATTTCAGCAGCCCGTCCGATTTAAAGGGCTTACCGTAAGAGACCTGCTGGAACTTGCTGCCAGGCGCAGTCTTGAAGAAACCGAGCTTTGCGATTATCTGGGAAAGGTAGGTCTGTGCGCAAGGGAATATATCGACAGAGTGGTGGACGCAAGCCTTTCAGGCGGCGAAGCCAAAAGAATCGAGATAGCTTCCGTTCTTGCCAAAAAGGACGCCAAGGTGCTGGTGTTCGACGAGCCCGAAGCAGGTATAGATCTTTGGAGCTTTTCCAGCCTGATAGACGCCTTTGAAAAGCTTAAAATCACCGAAAACAAATCGCTGCTTATCATTTCCCATCAGGAGCGTATTCTTGAAATTTCCGATTATATTGCGGTAATTGCCGACGGTCATGTAAGAACCGTAGGCGAAAAAAGCGAAATACTTCCCACGCTGTTTTCAGAAGAAAAAGCGGTTCGCTGTCCTCTTGGGAAGAATACGGAGGAGGGTATATAAATATGGATAAGACCACCGAAGAGCTGCTGGGCATAGTTTCAGATTGGAGCGGAAAATTCCAGGGCGCATATAATATCCGCGAAAACGGAGCCTGCGCTGGCAGACAGTCCTCTGAAAATATACAAATCGAATCAAAGACGGACGCCCCGGGGCTTATAATACACATTAAGCCCGGAACTATCGGAGAAACCGTATATATTCCCGCCTGCGTAACTCACGGAGATATTGATGATCTTGTTTACAACGATTTTTATGTAGGCGAGGGTTCCGATGTAACCATCATTGCCGGATGCGGCGTACACACTGACGACGGACACGACGCCCGCCACAACGGAATACACAGGTTCATTCTCGGGAAAGGCTCCCGTGTTCTATACAAGGAAAAACATATCGGTACAGGCAGCGGTGCCGGACTGAAAAAAATAGATCCGGTAACCGACGTGATCCAAGACGAAAACTCATATCTGGAAATGGATACTATACAGCTTCGCGGAGTTGACAGCACTATAAGAAAAACAACCGCCAAGCTTGGCAGAGGAGCGAAGCTTGTTATACGGGAACGTCTGCTTACCGACGGAAACGAAACCGCCTCTACCGATTTTCATGTGGAGCTTGAGGGCGACGATTCCGGAGTGGATATCGTTTCGCGTTCCGTTGCCAGAGGAAATTCATATCAGGAATACCATTCAAAGATAAGCGGAAACTGCCGCTGCACAGGACATTCCGAATGTGACGCTATTCTTGCCGAAAACGGCAGAGTAAACGCCGCTCCCGAGCTTTTTGCCGGTAATATAGACGCTTCTCTTATTCATGAAGCGGCGATAGGCAAAATAGCCGGTGAGCAGATAGTAAAGCTGCAAACTCTCGGACTTACCGAGCAGCAGGCAGAAGAAAAAATAATCGAGGGATTTCTCCGCGGATAAACAAATATATATTCAAGGCGATACGGCATCAGGCTTGTATCGCCTTAATTGATTTATCGGATATATGAAGCCTGCTGAATATATGCCAATACTGTGCCGTAAAGCCGATAAACAGCCATTGTACGATATTTCCTTGAATAAACGAACCCGAGCATTTTTACTGATGCAGAAATACATAAGCTGTCTGCTATAAACAAAAACCGAAGCAAGCGGCAATTCTCGTTCTGCCGTTTGCTTCGGTCCTGTTATTCTACCTTATCCATAATACCTATAACCTCGGTCATAAGCGCTGGGGTTTTTTGTTTTTTGTCAAGTCTTACTGAAAAATAAGGCTTTCCGCCGTCCACAAACCTTATGCGGTTTTTATAAAATGCAGAAAGAGCCTGAATCTGCGAAACCTCCGGATGCTGAATAAAAAACAGTACATTTTCGCCTCTCTGAGAAATTTCCGTTATCTTAAGACGGGAGGCCGTATTTCTGGTAAGAGCGATATTTATAAGTCCCAGCACCGACTTCGGAGGATCTCCGAATCTGTCTATAAGCTCGTCGATAACGTCTCTGCTGTCCTCCTCCGTTATAATTGACGCGATCTTGCGGTATGCGTCGATTCTGAGCGGCAGGCTTTCAATGTATTTCTCGGGAATATACGCATCCACCGAAATATCCACAAGACAATCCTCAGGCGAACGGGGCAGGGCTTCTCCCTTCTGCTCTGCTATAGCTTCGTTAAGCAGACGAAGATACATATCGTACCCTACAGCTTCCATATGTCCGTGCTGTCTTCCGCTGAGAATAGAGCCGGCTCCTCTTATTTCAAGATCCCTAAGGGCAATGTGAAATCCCGAGCCAAACTGTGTGAATTCTTTTATTGCACTGAGCCTTTTTTCAGCTACATCGGTAAGCACCTTTCCGCGGCGGAAGGTAAAATAAGCGAAGGCTCTTCTGTTTGAGCGTCCGACGCGCCCTCTCAGCTGATAAAGCTGCGAAAGCCCCAGTTTATCGGCGTCTTCTATAATAAGCGTATTTACATTCGGCACGTCCACGCCTGTTTCTATAAGCGTCGTGCACACAAGAATATCTATTTCCCTGTCTATAAGCTGACGCCAGATTTCCGAAAGATCGGCTTCCGATATCTGTCCGTGAGCGCAGCCTATACGGGCGTCAGGAAGAAGCTGCTGAAGCCGGGAAACCGTTCTTTGTATCGTATCTATCCGGTTGTGGATATAGTAAACCTGTCCTCCCCGTCTCAGTTCTTTCTGAATAGCCTGAACTATAACGCCGTCATTATGCTCGATAACGTAGGTTTGTATCGGCTGTCTGTCCTGCGGCGGCTCTTCTATTACCGACATATCTCTTATTCCGCTCATAGCCATATTAAGAGTTCTGGGTATCGGCGTTGCCGAAAGGGTGAGGACATCGACGCCCTTGAAAGTTTCCTTGAATTTTTCTTTGTGAGCAACGCCGAAACGCTGCTCCTCGTCAATAATGGCAAGCCCCAGATCCTTGAATTCAACGTCCTTCTGAACAAGCCTGTGCGTTCCGATAATAAGATCTATAGTACCTCTTTTAAGCTCTCGTATTATCTGCTGCTGTTGTTTTGGCGTGCGGAAGCGCGACAGCAGCTCAACTTTAATGGGAAAATGCTCAAAGCGCTTGACCGCTGTCTGATAATGCTGCCACGCCAATACCGTAGTCGGAACCAGAATTGCCACCTGCTTTGAATCAAGCATACATTTAAATGCCGCCCTCAGCGCTACCTCCGTTTTTCCGAAGCCTACATCGCCGCACAGCAGTCTGTCCATCGGTACGGATTTCTGCATATCCTCTTTTATTTCCTGTATGCTTTTCAGCTGGTCGTCGGTTTCCTGATAATCAAAGCGTTCCTCAAAATCGCGCTGCCAGTCGTTGTCCTCAGAAAAAGCAAAGCCCTTTGCCATCTGCCTCTGCGCGTAAAGCTTGGTAAGTTCCTCTGCCATGTCTTTTACCGCCGATTTTACTCTGGATCGGGTTCTTTTCCATTCGGAGGAATTAAGCTTGTTAAGCTTTACGCCGCTGTCATCGCGGGGACCGATATATCTTGACACAAGATCAAGCTGGGTGACGGGAACATAAAGCACGTCGGTACCGGCGTATTTTATCGTAATATAATCCTTTGTGATGCCGTTGTTTTCAAGACTTCGTATTCCTGCAAATTTTCCTATGCCGTACATTGAATGGACCACAAGATCGCCGGGAGCAATGTCGGAAAGGCTTTTTATCTCCTCGCCTTTTTTATGCTTGATTTTTTTTCTTTTAGCGGTCATCGCTTTTATCTGAGTGATGGCGGCGCATTTTATGTCGGGATAGTCAAAGCCTCCCGAAAGACTTCCCGTTCTTACATAGACGGTTTTGGGGGCTATCTCGCTGTTTTCGGTCAGAATTTCAGCGGGAATACCCTGCTCATTCAGATCGCTGACGATTATAGGAACCGTTTTTTCGCTGCCGGCAAGCACGACAGTACAGTAATCCTGCTCGCAGAAACTTTTAAGCTCTTCGGCAAGATTGGATATATTTCCTCCCCAAACGCCCGTCTGACGGCAGTCCGAGTTGATAAGCTTTCTGAATTTCACATCGTTGTTTGAACGCATAAAGGTGTCGGCAAAAACGCACGGCACGGACTGGATCTTCGACTGAACCTGAGCAAAATCTATAAAGAAGCCTTCAAGCCGCTTAAAAAGAATACCCTCCTCATAAAGCAGCTTGAGATCCTCCTGAAGCTGGATAAGAGCGGATTTTGCCTTTTCGGCGCAGTTTACATACTCGCTGACAAGACAAATACCGTCTTTAAAATAATCAAATACCGTAGAGGTGCTTTCATAGGCTATGCAATAGTACTTATCCAGATTTGTAAGAGTAAGTCCGCTTCTGACCAGCTCGGTATCTCTCGAAATATGGGCTCTTATCTTATCTGTGTTTTTTCCTCTCACCGATGCAGAAAGCTTTTCAAGCTTGTCGGCAAAGGCTTCGCTGTCGGGAAAAATGATTTCAAGAGCGGGAAATACGGTGATCTCATCTATCGGATCGGTTCTGCGCTGACTCTCGGTATCAAAATATGAAAGAACGTCTATCTCATCTCCCCACAGCTCCGCTCTGACAGGCTGCTTTTCCTGAACGGGGAAAATATCCACAATTGAACCTCTTACCGCAAACTGTGCCTGACCCTCTACTTGTTCCGTTTTGCTGTAGCCCGCCGAAATCAGCTTTGAAATAAGCTCTGCAAGATTTACCTCTGAACCGGACTTCAGCGAAAATGAGTACTCACTGAGCGCCTCCGGCGGAATGGTTCCCTGCATAGCAGATTCGGCAGAAACAGCTATTATGCGGCAAACGCCGTTTTGTATTTTGGACAGCGCTTCGATCCGCTTATGCTCGTATTCTCTTGAAACGCCCTCCATATATGCGAAGTTAAAATCCTTTGCAGGGAAAACGCAGGCCGTTTCACTGCATAACAGCTCGTTCACATCCTGAACAAGTCTGGTGCAGGCCGCCTCGTCATCACAGATAACAAGCACTTTTCTGCTGCGCGAAAGAGCGGCGGCAAGCTGAGCTTTATGAATATTTGAAACTCCAGTGATAGCACATGGAGTAAAGTTTCTGTCAAGCGCTTTCGTCAGCTCGCCGTAAAAAGGAAGCCTGTCGCACATCTGATTGAAAATGTTCATGCTTTATCCTTTCAATGTAAATTATCTGTTGTATAAATTCATTGCTTCGGAAATTTCTCCCTTAACTATCAGCTCTGCGGCGTCGCAGGCGTTTTTGCATACCTCGTCGATTTTCTTCCTGTCGTCGTCTGAAAATTTTCCGAGAACCCAGTCTGCAAGGTCATACTCAGGCCGCGGCTTTTTACCCACGCCGATTTTTATGCGCGGAAAATCCTCTCCTCCGCAAAGCTCGATAATGCTTTTTATTCCGTTGTGTCCGCCGGCGGAACCTTTGCGGCGTATTCTCATATGTCCCGGCTCAAGGGAAATATCGTCAAATATCACCAGCACGTTTTCAAGCGGTATTTTATAAAAGCCCATCGCCTGAGAAACTGCCTCGCCGCTGAGATTCATAAATGTTTCCGGCTTCATTATCAGACAGCTTTTTCCGCCTATATCGCAAACGGCGGTTTTAGCTTTATATTTAAAGGTATCAGCCTTGAAGCCGTATTTTTGCTCCATTGCGCTCACTGCCATAAAGCCTGCGTTATGGCGTGTATTTTCGTATTTTATTCCCGGATTACCAAGGCCTGCTATTATAAATTCAGGCTTTGTACTCTCCCGGCTTTTTCCGGAGGAAAGCCTGTCAAAAACGTCCCATATGCTCATAATTATATTCTCCTGACTAACGCACAATAACCCCGTCCTTTACCGGGCGGGGGTATTATTATTATTTTATTCGGTTTTGCAGATTTTATTATAGCATGGCATAGGCAGTTTGTCAAATTCAATTTTAAGCACGGTATTTCCACAAGTAAACAAACCGTGAAATTCACCTCATATTCAACAGCAACAAAACCAATATATGGAATATTAAAACAATATGGTTTACGACGTATCCTTTATATGGATAACACTTCACCAACGATTTAAATGAGAATACCCCATGAAAAAACGTATATAAGCCTTGACAAAACTTTAACAAAAAGGTACAATTAAAACATAAGGATATGTTAAAATTACAGTTTTATTGAGAAGGAAAGGAGAAATACTCTTAATGAAAATGAGAGGTATATATTCTTCCGTTACGGATATCAGAAGAAAGGTGTTTACCGAGGTCGCACGGCTTGCATATGAAGGCGGCGATTACAGCAGAATCGATAATCTGCCTTATAAGATCGTACCGGGAAAGGTGGCTGTTTACCGCGAGTCTATCTTTCTTGAAAGAGCTATCGTTGAAGAAAGACTGCGTCTTGCAATAGGACTGCCGCTTCGTCCTATAGATCAGCATGAGTCGGTTGCCGACGGGATCGAGGAATCGGCGATCGCGGAAAAATATTACGATCCGCCGCTGATAAACATAATTAACTTTGCCTGCAACGCCTGTCCGGAAACTCATTATCATGTTACCGACTGCTGCCAGGGCTGCCTTGCTCATCCCTGCAAGGAGGTTTGTCCGAAGGGCGCTATCGAGATAGTTCACGGAAAATCCGTCATCGACCAGTCAAAATGCATTAAATGCGGAAGATGTCAGAGCGTTTGTCCTTACAACGCCATTAATAAAATGGAACGTCCCTGTGCAAAAGCCTGTGGAATGGACGCTATAGGCTCCGACGAGAACGGGAAGGCAAAGATTGATTATGACAAATGCGTTTCCTGCGGAATGTGTCTTGTAAACTGTCCGTTCGGAGCGATCGTCGACAAAGGCCAGATATTCCAGCTTATTCATGCAATGAAATCCGGTAAAAGAGTTATCGCTCTGGTGGCCCCTGCATTTGTAGGACAGTTCGGTCCCAAGGCTTCGCCTGAAAAGCTTACCGCTGCAATGAAGAAGCTGGGTTTTGACAGCGTAGTCGAGGTTGCTATAGGCGCGGATCTTTGCGCCATTGAAGAAGCCAAGGACTTTATGCGGGAAGTTCCTGAGCATCAGCCGTTTATGGCGACTTCGTGCTGTCCGTCATGGTCGGTAATGGCTAAAAAGCTTTTCCCTGATCTTGCGCCGTACATATCAATGGCTATGACGCCTATGGTGCTTACCGCAAGAATGGTTAAAAAGGAAAATCCAGACGCATGCATTGCGTTTATCGGACCGTGCGCCGCCAAAAAGCTGGAAGCAAGCAGACGTTCGGTACGCTCCGACGTTGACTTTGTTCTTACCTTTGAGGAGCTTATGGGTATGTTCGAAGCCAAGGACGTTAAGTTTGAAGATATAACGGACGACGAAGCAGTCCCGCTTGACAAAGGCACCGGCGACGGCAGAGGCTTTGCTGTAAGCGGCGGAGTTGCCAAGGCTGTTGCAGACGTAGTCAAGCGCCTTGATCCGGAACGCGAAATAAAGGTTGCCTCGGCACAGGGTCTGAGGGAGTGCAGAAAGCTGCTTCAGCTTGCAAAGGCCGGAAAATACGACGGCTATCTTCTTGAAGGAATGGGCTGCCCCGGAGGCTGCGTAGCGGGAGCCGGAACGCTTCAAGCCGTTGAAAAGTCAACCGCCTTGGTCAACAAATATGTCAAGGACGCTGAGAAGCAGAATTCTCTTGACTCGGATTATGAGATTACTCTGGGCTTCAAAAGACCTTGATTTATAGCGGAAGATATAAAAAGAAAAGGGATTGCTGCACCTAATAACGGTACAGCAATCCCTTTAAAATTAAATAAAAACCTATTCAGAGTAAACAGACATTATAGCGTCAACTATCTCCTGGAAATTCCACGACGGCGGAAGGCTTCTGTCCATAAGTCCGAAGTTTTCACCTGAACCTACGGTCGCACCGTTATCCCACCAGATACACGGAACTCCCGCCTGCTTAGCGGCATTAAGATAATATTCAACGCACTCGACTCTTTCCTCCGGATTGTACTTGTTAACACACCCATACTCTCCGATTATAACGGGAATGTTTTTGCTGAGAAACAGATCAGTCAGATCGTAAAAGAGCGTATCGATTGAGGAAGCGTCAGTCTCCGCATTGAACTGGTCTGTCCCCTCTGTGTCAAGAGCGAAAGAGTACGGAAGATATGCGTGTACCGAAACGATCACTTTATCGTCAAATCCCGAAAGGTCTATAGCCTCAAGACAGGTTCTGCTGGAGGACGCCGCATAGCCTGTTATCATAAGATGGCGCTTAGGGTTGTTTCCGCCGCTGGATCTAACCGTTTCATAGAACGCCTTGGCATATTCATTTACAATAGCTCTAGAGGAATCGTCTCCGCCCGTCCATTCGGAAGCAGTATTTCTCAGTCTCGGCTCGTTAAGTCCTTCAAAGATGAGATGTTCGTCATAGTTTTTGAATTCATCTGCGATCTGAGTCCAAAGAGCCTTAAGCTGATTTAAGTCCTCCTCCTTGTTTTCCTCTGTGGGGAAATACCATTCCTCGTGGTGAGTGTTCAGGATGACAAACATATCGTTGTCGATTCCGTAATCAACGATTTCCTTGACTCTTGCCATCCACTCCTCGTCAACGTTGTACTGATCGTCCATATGCGTTCCCCAGGAAACCGGAACTCTGAGCACGTTAAAGCCGCTGGATTTAAGCAGATCTATCATTTCCTTTGAGGTCTCCTTGTTTCCCCAGGAGGTTTCAGCCGAAAGACCCTCTCCTCCGGTTGCGTCCATAGTGTTGCCAAGGTTCCAGCCGGTTTTCATTTCCTTGACCAGATCCCACGAGGTTATGTCACGTATTTCCTGCGGAGTTTCGTTTTCGGACTGCGACGAGCCGCTTTCCGAAGCCTGTGAATCATCCTTGTCCCCGCAGGAAACAAAGCATGAAACAGCCATAGCTGCGCCGACTATCAGCGCAAGTGTTTTTTTCAGTTTCATAAAATTATCCTTTCAAACTTTATTTTTAACAAGGGTCCTGCCCCGTTTTCAACATAGCAATGGGCGCTCTGTCAGATATGACCGGCTGTCTGCATTTCGCTTTCAAACCGTATTATTTCAAGCGTAAGCTCTCTGCTTTTTACCGCTTTAATATAGTCGCTTACGGTAATGATTTTCTTTTCAGTGCATACGGCACAGAATTCTCCGGCGGGAATATAATGATTATCCGTTCCGCCCGTTACGGGAAAATCAAACTGATGTGCATACCATTTTGCTCTTTCATTGGAAAGCTCGTCTCCGTTGTGAGTGTTTATTACCTCTACCGCGTCCGTATAATCAGGTATAAGCCTTATTTCACGCAGGTACCCGGCACGTCTGAACGGATGAGCGTGCACAAGAAAACCCCCCGCTTCATGAACAAGCCCGGCATATCTGAAAAAGTCGTTATCCTCAAGCTCGGGATGTGAAAGAAGCCATTCCTTTCCCACTCCATAGGTGAGAAAATCCGCTCCGCCGTAGGTATATTCAATACCGAAAAGTACCGTAAGACCTATTTCATCTCCTCTTGCTCTGGCATTTTCATAGCCCCTGCAATAGGCGTTTATCCTTTCCTCCCAAGGTAATGAACGGTCAACGGCGCTGTTTCCGTTGAAAAAATGATCTGTCACAAAAATGGTGTCATATCCCAGAGCCTTATAACGCTCCGCCTGCTTTGCACCGCTTAAAAAGGCGCAGGCGCTCCCTTCGCAGGTATGCAGATGAGTTTCGCACAAATGCTTTTTCATCAGAAATCTATACCTCTCTTGATTACCTCAAGGCACATTCTGCCGTTATGGTAAGGACATTTCCACGGACCAACGATTTCCTTCCACTCATGAGGCTTATGCTCAAAGGAAACCTCTGAATACCATTCCGAACCCGGGCGCTTATCGATAATATCGGATTTTATGTATTCCCACACAGATTTTGCAGAATCAAGGAACGTCTTATCGCCGCTGTGCTGATAGGCGTTGATAAAGCCCACAACAGCCTCGGCCTCGACCCACCATACGCGCTTTCTGTCTATCTTATCGTTTTCACGCTCGTTGTTCAAAGCGCCATCCTCCATAGCAATACTCTGGATATTCTTTGATATTTTCAGATTCATAGCCGCAAATTCAGCCTTCAGCTTTTCATCCTCCAGGACGTCGCAGGCAAGATCCATAAGCCATGTAGCTTCTATATCATGACCGTAGGAATGGATATCTCCGATAACCTTAAGAGTAGTATCAAAAAACACTTTTAAAGCGTTCGTTTCGGGATCGAACACCTTATCCGCCGCCTGAGAAAGCAGAAATCTCAGTCTTTCGCCCACTCTTTCATTCTTATCCGCCTTATAAAGCTCTGTGTATGCCTCTATAAGATGAAGAATAGCGTTCATAGTCTTGTCCGCCATCAGACCGTTTTCGGAAAGGGCATCATTCGGGACAAGCTTCCAATCCACAGTAAACGCCTCTCTGTAGCCATACTCGTCAAGAGTATTGGCCTCGATATCGTTAAACAGCTTATAGGCTAGATCGAGAGCGAATTTGTCGCCGACGGCATTATAATAAGCCGACAAAGCGTAAATAGCAAAGGCAATATTATATGTATGCTTCATTGTGTCCACGGGCTCGCCCTTATAGCTTGTCATCCAATAGACTCCGCCGTTATCGTAATCTACACAATGATTTTTGATGTACTCAAATGCATGGTCTGCAAGCTCTCTGCACTTTTCGTCTTTTAAAACGTCATAGCAGCTTGAAAAGAACCACAGTATTCTCGAATGGAGAATAACTCCCTTATCGGCTTTCTTATCAAGATTCAGGTCATAGCTCATATAGCCGTAAAAACCGCCGTTTTCATCGTCCCTTAGCTTTGACCAGAAAGGAATTATATGCTCCGTAAGCTCCTGTTTTACTTCTGAAATTATCATTATTTACAGCTCCTTTATTCTGTATGAATAAAATTTTTCTCCTTCAGCCGGAATCATTCGGTAATTTTCCTGGCTTCCACATAAAATCTCTTATCCTCTGCGTGACCCATGGAAAAGGTCTTTCTGGGCAGCGCGCCGTCGCAGATGACGGTAGGGAAAAGCTCCTCCTTGCCCATATCGGGAAGCAGAAAACCGATGGAATCATCGCTCATAGACAGTCTGGCAACAACATCTTTGCCGTGGATATAATCCACTTTTCCGCCGTTTTCTTTTATATATCCGTCAAGGAAATTTTGAAGGGAGCCGACGGTCAGTTTTGAAGCCGGCTTGTGAATATAAAGCTTCTTTTCCTTTCCGTACTCAACTGCGGTGATACTCTGACCGGATATTTCGTTTTCGCATAAACCAAGTTCCGCTGTCATCGCATCCATAAGCTTATCCTTATCCACCCCGGTAACGATCCTATGGATAGCCTCGAATTCCAGTGCAGGAGAATGAAGATTAACTATCTCCGCCAGAGCGTATCTTGCAGGATGACCGGACATATCCTTTCCGGGATTCTCCGCTTTCAGCTGTTCATAGTACTCCTTTGCCGTAGCAAGAGAATGATTTCCGTCACCCATAGCAAATACCAGGGGAGAGTTTTCGTCAAGACCGTATTTTTTATTGAATGCATCAAGATCCGCAAGCCTGTCGAGAGCGGCGAGCGCCTGGTCTGCCGACTTATCGTCAAGCAGCCAGCCCTTTATTTCGCCGCCACCCTGCATAAGCGTGAAATCGTAAAGCTTTTTCATACCGTCTGTTTTTTCGGCAAGCGGCTCGATAACCGTTTTTTCCGGATTATCTATAAGTATCATAATATGCGGAAGCTCTATAGGCGCGCCCTTTCTCACCTTTATTCTTGGCGGGATCCTCTCGACTACCGTAGCCTCTGTTGCCCTCACCTGAGATTTTGAACCCTTGCGGTAATCGTATTGTTCAAGGTCTATTGCTCCGACTATACCTTCCCTTATCTTTCCGTCGGACTGAGTTCGCCGGATATATATAAGGGAATCCTTATACTCCGTAAAAACGTCGGCTTTAAGATAATTCTCCATATTTTCATGGATTTTTGAGATACGCTCCTCTGCGTCCTCATCCTCCAGATAAACCTCCGGAAGAATGAGACCAAGCGCAGACCTTGCGCCGCCAACGATACGCTCGGTTTCCCGCCAATAATCCGGCTGTGAAGTGTACTGATCGCAGGCTACTACCGCCCATTTGGACATATCGGTATCCTTTGGAAGTAAAATATCTGCTTTTTTGAATGCTGTTGACATATATGAAAGGCTCCTTTTTCCGATAACGTTTTCGTTGTATATACCCCAAAACAGGACAGTCAAAAACCGTCCTGTTTTGCTTATTTATTCGTTTGTATTCTGTCCTGCTCCGCAGCATTTCTTGTATTTCTTGCCGCTTCCGCAGGGGCACGGGTCGTTGGGACCGACCTTAGTTGATTTTCTCTGGATATTGAAATGCTGAGGACCCTCGTTGAGGACCTGCTCTCTTTTCGGAGCGGGAGATGCTTTTCTCACCTGAATGGTAAACAGCATTCTTACGGTATCCTCACGGATCGCATCGATCATAGCGTCAAACATATCAAAGCCTTCCATACGGTACTCAACAACAGGATTCTTCTGACCGTAAGAACGCAGACCGATACCGCGCTTGAGCTCTTCCATATCGTCGATATGAGCCATCCACTTAGTGTCCACTACCTTGAGCAGAACAACTCTCTCGATCTCTCTCAGCAGCTCTTTGCCAAGATCCTCCTCACGCTTTGCGTATATCTTATCCGCACGGTCGTTGAGCATTTCGGAAATGTCCTTTTTGGTTATCTCATCAAGCTGTTTTGCGTCATATCTGAAATCGCTGTCAACGGTGAACAGACCCATAAGATGATCTCTTAATCCCTCAAGGTTCCAATTGTCGTGAACCTCGTCGTCCAGCAGATACATATTTACGGTAGACTCTATATATTCCTTTATCATTCCCATGATATACTCGTGAATATCCTCGCCGTCAAGCACCTTCTGACGCTGACCGTAAATGATCTCACGCTGAGTGTTCATTACGTCGTCATAATTAAGAACGTTCTTTCTGATGTTAAAGTTTCTGCCCTCTATCTTCTTCTGGGACGACTCGATTACGCTGGCAAGCATTTTTGACTGAATAGGCGTGTTCTCGTCTACTTTGAGAGCCTCCATCATGGAATTTATTCTGTCGCCGCCGAACAATCTCATAAGATCGTCCTCAAGCGACAGGAAGAACAGGCTTTCTCCCGGGTCGCCCTGACGTCCCGAACGTCCTCTCAGCTGGTTGTCGATACGTCTTGACTCGTGCCTTTCGGTACCGATAATGAACAGTCCTCCGGCTTCCTTTACCTTTTCAGCTTTTTCGGCAACCTCAGCGGAATATTTGCTGTAAAGCTCCTTATACTTTGCTCTTGCTTCAAGCACCTGCTCGTCCTCGGTTTCTGCGAAGCCTGTCGCTTCAACAACCACCTCTTCCGGATAATCGAGCTTATAAAGCTGCTCGGTAGCAAGATATTCAGCGTTTCCTCCAAGCAGGATATCCGTTCCTCTTCCCGCCATGTTGGTAGCAATGGTAACAGCACCGTACTTACCCGCCTGAGCTACTATCTTAGCTTCCTTGTCATGATATTTCGCATTGAGGACTTCATGCTTTATTCCCTTGTTTTTCAGCAGTCTTGACAGATATTCCGATTTTTCAATAGAAACCGTACCTACAAGCACTGGCTGACCCTTCTTATTGCATTCAAGGATCTGCTCGATCACAGCGTTGAATTTGCCCTTTTCGGTTTTATAAACAACGTCGGGATGATCTATTCTGATAACAGGCTTGTTTGTAGGAACCTCGATAACATCCAGCTTGTATATCTCTCTGAACTCGTCCTCTTCGGTAATAGCGGTACCAGTCATACCGGAAAGCTTGGAATAAAGACGGAAATAATTCTGATAGGTAATCGTGGCAATGGTTTTTGACTCTCTCATTACCTTTACGCCCTCTTTCGCCTCGATAGCCTGGTGCAGCCCGTCGTTGAAGCGGCGTCCTATCATGATACGTCCCGTAAATTCGTCTACGATAAGAACCTCTCCGTCCTTGACAACGTAGTCAATATCCTTTCGCATAGTACCGTTAGCCTTGATAGCCTGATTTATATGGTGCAGCAGAGTCATATTATCCGCGTCCATAAGATTTATAACATTGAACGCCTTTTCAGCTTTTTTAACGCCCGACTTTGTTAGAGTAGCGGTTCTTGCCTTTTCGTCGATAATATAATCGCCGTCGAGTGCATCGTTATCCGCCTTGTCGTCCATTTCAACGACCGTTACAGGCTTGAGCGTCTTGGCAAAACGGTCGGCAAGAGTATAAAGCTCGGTAGACTTGTCGCCCTGCCCGGATATAATAAGCGGAGTTCTCGCTTCGTCGATAAGGATCGAGTCCACCTCGTCCACGATAGCAAAGGCATGCTCTCTCTGAACCTTGTCCTTCTTGTAAATCACCATGTTGTCGCGGAGATAGTCGAATCCGAACTCGTTGTTGGTTCCGTATGTAATATCCGCATTGTAAGCCGCACGCTTTGCGTCCTTGTCCATTCCGGAAAGCACTACGCCGATAGACTGCCCAAGAAACCTGAAAACCTTTCCCATTTCCTCTGACTGGAACTTAGCCAGATAGTCATTGACCGTAACAACGTGAACGCCGTGGCCGCTAAGAGAATTTGCGTAAGCTGCAAGACAGGCTACAAGAGTCTTACCTTCACCTGTTTTCATTTCGGCGATTCTGCCCTGATGAAGAATGATAGCGCCGACGATCTGAACAGGAAACGGCTTTTTGCCAAGTACACGGTAAGCTGCCTCACGGCATACCGCGAGAGCGTCCGGCAAAACGTCGTCAAGCGTACTCAGTCCGTCTGCGATCTTGTCTTTCATGATCTGAGTCTGCTCCCTCAGCTCATGATCGGACATAGGCTGATACTTTTCTTCAAGCTCAAGAACCTTATTTTTAATAGGCTCTATTCTTTTAAGCTCTTTTTTAGAGTAATTTCCGAATATTGCTTCAATTAAACCCATTTCTTCCATTCCACCTTTTAAAATTAAAGTCCTGCAAAAATATATATGAAATCCGTTCCCAAATATATTATGTCAGTAAGTAACCTTACGCTGAGGGCAAGCGAACTGCACACCTGCAAAGCCGATTTGCCCTGCCCTTAACCAGATACAAAAATACATTTTATATTATAGCAAATAATAGGCGGTTTGTCAATCGGTTTATGCGCATTTGACCGAAAATTTCTGCCGCTAAAAAGCTGACAAAGGCGTGGTTATATGATATAATGCTATTGTCGATAGACAACGCATCCCGTTCGGCGTTATATAAATGTACGGCTTACAAACATTTTCCGTATCTTTGCAGGCGGTCGCAGATGTCTTTATCGGCTGCGATCTTATCAAAGGCTGGTGCTTGATTGCAGCGGCTTTTTTGTTTAAAGCTCAAGCATAAAACCGAATTCCGGCGCAGTCAGAAACTTATCGATTTTTTCGGGTTCCTTTTTATCTGACCATGCCGCTCGGCAAAAAACAAACCGCCCGGCGATCATTGAAATCACGCCGGGCGGTCTTATATGATCCTTGATTACATCTTCGCTCTTTCCTTCGCTCTGAGGGTGTTGCTGAGAGTTCTCTTTCTGATACGGATATTTTTCGGAGTTACTTCAAGCAGCTCATCGTCCGCAAGAAATTCGAGCGAATCCTCGAGACTGAGATTTCTTGGCGGTATAAGCCTCAATGCATCGTCGCTTCCGCTGGCTCTGGTATTGGTAAGATGCTTTTTCTTGCACACGTTTACTACCAGATCTTCGGCTTTGGGAGACGCTCCTACTATCATTCCCTCGTAGACCGGAGTTCCGGCAGTAATGAACAGCTCTCCTCTTTCCTGAGCGTTGTAAAGTCCGTAAGTTACCGCTTCGCCGGTTTCAAAGGCGACAAGCGAGCCGGTGCTTCTTCTAGGGATATCTCCCTTGTAAGGCTGATAGCTGTGGAACACCGAACTCATTATTCCTTCGCCCTTTGTGTCGGTCAGAAATTCGCTTCTATAGCCGAACAGGCCTCTTGCGGGAATAAGAAATTCGATCCTCATACGGCTTCCTACCGGAGTCATCTGTGTAAGCTCTCCCTTCCTTGAACCGAGCTTTTCCATTACGGATCCCACACAGTTTTCAGGGACATCGATAACAAGTCTTTCAATAGGCTCGTTAAGCTTTCCGTCTATTTCCTTATATAAAACGTGAGGAGTAGATACCGAAAGCTCGTAGCCCTCGCGGCGCATATTTTCGATAAGTATTGAAAGGTGCATCTCTCCCCTGCCGGCAACCTTGAAGCTATCCGTCGAATCCGTTTCGGAAACTCTCAGCGAAACGTCCTTCAAAAGCTCCTTAAAAAGCCTGTCTCTCAGCTGACGGGAAGTAACGAATTTACCTTCTCTTCCGGCGAACGGAGAATCGTTGACCGAGAAAGTCATTTCAACGGTAGGCTCGGAAATCTTTACAAACGGAAGCGCCTCAAATTTTCCGAATTCGCATATTGTATCGCCTATAGTAATATTTTCGATACCGCTTATGCAGACGATATCGCCCGCTTTTGCCTCGTCGCATGGGACCCGTCTAAGACCCTCTATCTGATACATTGTAACGACTTTTCCTCTGTATTCCTTTTTGGACTGATGAAAGTCGCCTACACTTACCTCCTGATTGACTCTCATAATGCCCCGCTCGATCCTTCCGATCGCGATCCTTCCCACATAGTCGTTATAGTCGATCGCCGAAACCAGATACTGCATCGGACCTTCGGCGTCAACCTCCGGCGTGGGAATATAGCTGAGTATCTCGTCCAGCAGAGGAATAAGATTCTCCCCCTGCTCATTGGGGTGATAAGAAGCCGTTCCGTCACGTCCGGAGCAGTAAAGAATAGGACTGTCGAGCTGCTCGTCGCTGGCGTCAAGGTCCATAAGCAGCTCCAGCACCTCGTCGCCTACTTCGTTAAGTCTTGCGTCAGGGCGGTCTATCTTGTTTATTACCACAATTATTTTATGACCCAGCTCCAGAGCCTTCTGAAGGACAAATCTGGTCTGAGGCATGGGTCCTTCGGCGGCGTCTACAAGCAGAATCACTCCGTTCACCATTTTAAGCACACGCTCAACTTCACCTCCGAAATCAGCGTGGCCGGGAGTATCTATAACGTTTATTTTAACGTCCTTATAATGAATGGACGTATTCTTGGCAAGTATTGTGATTCCTCTTTCCCTCTCAATGTCATTAGAGTCCATAACTCTTTCGTCCACCGTCTGATTATCTCTGAAGGTTCCGCTCTGTTTGAGCATCTCGTCAACCAGAGTAGTTTTTCCGTGGTCAACATGAGCTATGATCGCAACGTTTCTCAAATCTTCTCTTATCATAAAAATCCTCCCTTTAAGCTGTCCGCACTTTCCGGCTGCCAAATCAATCAAAGCTATCAGCCGCTTCAACAGCTCAGAACCTGTCTTAAAATGCATTTACATATTTCCAAACATATATTATACCACATTAAACGGTTTAATGCAAATATAAATTAATTTCAAATAGGCGCTGCGTTTTGTGAATTATAACAACAAAATTCCGCAGAATGCAGGATTCATGCATTCTGCGGAAATAAAAATCTGGAAGCCGTCACACAGGAGCTGTGCAAAGCATTGCTTTAATAATTCATTACTATTACCGCTTCGCCTGTATGTATGTTGTAAGCAACGCTGTAGCCATGGTTGTCTTCGGTAAATACATAGTAGTATCTATAATTTGCGTCAGCCTCCCTGAATTCATAGGACGCTATCGTTCCGTTTATCTGAGGCGTAATGGCAGCTATTATAGAGCCGTCGTCTGTTGGAATAACAGCAGACGATGAATCATCTTCCGAAGAAACGCCGGAGGATGTATCCGCCGAAGAAACGTCGCCGGCTGAGGATGAATCCGCAGCGGAAGAAGTGTCTGAAACAGAAGAAGTATCATCCGAAGAGCTTGACAGGTCTGCCGCCGAAGAGTCGGATACCGATGAATCCTCATATGAAGAGATCATATCGTCCGAATCGTCCGCAGCGTTTGAAGAAGCGTCGCCGGAGGGATCTGCCGATTGTGCTTCAGACGACGGTTCGGCAGCGGACTGACTTTCGTTTTGCTGTACTGAATCTGTATCGTCCTGAGCATCGTTTTGACTCTGAGAAGAATTCACATTAGCAACAATATCGTCAAGATCTGTAGAAGAATCGTCTTTTCCGGAAAAACCGAATATCTTATATCCGACGATAACCGCTACTATAACTATAATAAGTATGCCGATCGTAATAACAGCAACGATCATGAAAGTTTTCTTTTTGGGGTCGATTTCACCGTCGTCATCACTGTAATCGTCCTCGTCCTCATACTCGTCCTCGTATACCTCGTCGTCATACTCTTCCGGATCATCCTGATCATATTCGTCATAGAATACATTCTGTCCAGCGGCAGAAGCACCGTTATTAAACTGCTCATTGACCTGAGCCGCAGAAAAAATTCTCGTTCTGTCGTCATCCTGCTGAAGCTGCTGCTTATTAAAGACTATTGTGCTTTCCTCGTCGGCGTTAACGCCGCTTTCAACGGGATCTTCGTTTACATCGTCGATCAAAAGAGAATGACAGTATTTGCAAAGTATAGCTTCCTCGGAAATTTCAGCATGGCAATGAGGGCATTTTTTTGTTTTCATTACAAACATTCCTTTCTTTCATCTATAAATACATTAATTATTAATAATAATAGCACATAATCTGAAAAAAAGCAATGGATATCATTTAATTTTCACCAAACATTTTTATTTCTCAGCACATTTCGGGAATATGCCGTCATTAGGCGATACAAATTCGCATTAATGTATTATTAATTTGTGCAAAATGCAGAAAGTCAATTTAAGACTTGACTTTTCATTAAAAAAAGTGTATAATTATAAAGCTGTTTAATGATACAAAGCAATAGTTTCAGCCGATCAAAAAAACCAGCGTTAAAAACGGGGCGTAACTCAGTTTGGTAGAGTGCTTGGTTTGGGACCAAGATGCCGCAGGTTCA
>ERZ780218.1080-NODE-1080-length-19676-cov-3.966057_pt1 | contig 19676 bp, 18 predicted proteins | sample MGYA00510975_ERZ780218 | MGnify/ENA primary metagenome ERZ780218 (study PRJEB29588, sample SAMEA2152063) | human gut metagenome | biome: human gut; feature: human-associated habitat; material: faeces | place: Denmark | collected 2008/2010 ... | reverse complement strand
AGATATTTTTTGAAGTTTGCGTTTGTTTGAATGTCATAATTTTTCTGCTTCAATTCTTTCAAAGAAACACCAATTCGGCATCTCAGCCCAAGCATGATGATTTCTTCCAGCACTTCGCTGTCTGAAAGCTTTTCAGACTGAATTTCGTGATTTTTATAGCCAGTCAAAGTGTCGGCATTTTTGAAACGAACATTTTTCACAAACGAATGAGCCGACAAACCAAAACCAAGATATTCTCCACGTTGCCAATAATTCAAATTGTGTTTGCTTTCAAAGCCTGGAAAAGCAAAATTTGAAATTTCGTATCGCTGCATGCCACACTCTTCCAAAAATTCTGCCAACTTTTCGAACGCATCAATTGTTTGGTCGTCTGACAGCGGCAAATATTTGTTGTTTTTGACAAGTTCAAACAGCTTGGTGTTTTCATAAACTTCCAAAAGATAACACGAGATGTGTTTGACGCCAAGTTTCAACAGAGCGTCGGCATATTCGCATAAGGCGTCGCCCCTTTCATTTTCAAGACCGACAATCAAATCAGCCGAAACATTTTCAAAATATTTTTTTGCGAGTTCAATCTTTTCAAGTGCCATTTCTCTGTCGTGAAGCCTGCCAATTTTTCTCAAGCTCTCGTCATCAAGCGACTGAACACCAATGCTGAGACGATTTATTTTCAGACTTTTCCATTTTTTGAGCTTGTTTTCTGTGATTGAGTTTGGATTTGCTTCAACTGTAATCTCTGCGTCACGTGCGACGTTGTAATTTCCAAAAATTGCGTCAAAGATTTTTTCAATCTGACTTTCAGACAAAACGCTTGGAGTTCCGCCGCCTATGTAGATTGTTTTGACTATTGTTCCAACTTTTCTGCTCTCAATTTCTTTGCAAAGAATGTCAACATATTCATCTTTAACTTTTTCACTCGCGCAGAAAGAATTAAAAGCACAATAGTTACACTTTTGCTCGCAGAAAGGAATGTGAATGTAAATTGAAATAGCGTTATTGTTCATCATCCAACTTCAAAATGCTCATGAAAGCTTCGGACGGAATTTCCACCGAGCCAATTTTTCTCATGCGCTTTTTGCCTTCTTTTTGTTTTTCAAGCAGCTTGCGTTTTCGAGTTATGTCGCCGCCATAACACTTTGCAAGCACATCTTTTCGCATGGCAGAAATGGTTTCACGCGCGATAATTTTATTTCCGATGCAAGCCTGAATTGGCACTTCAAAAAGTTGTCTTGGAATGATTTTTTTCAAACGCTCAGCAAGTTCTCTGCCGCGATTGTAAGCCTTGTCTTTATGCACAATAAGCGACAATGCGTCACATTTTTCGCCATTCAAAAGTAAGTCCACTCTCACAAGGTCAGCTTTTTCAAAACCAGCGAGTTCGTAGTCAAAACTTGCATAACCTTTTGTGCGTGACTTCAAGCTGTCAAAAAAGTCATAAATAATTTCGCCGAGCGGCAAAACATATTTCAGTTCCACACGCTTTTTGTCGAGATATTGCATATCTTTGTAGACCCCGCGCTTGTCTTGACAAAGTTCCATGATTGTTCCGACATATTCTGGTGGCGTGAAAACATTGACATTGACAATTGGCTCTTCAATTCGGTCGATTTCAACTGCTGGCGGAAGATTTGACGGATTGGAAATTTCCAACATCTCTCCGTCTGTTTTGAAAACATGATAAGAAACGCTCGGAGCGGTCGTTATGATGTCGAGATTGAACTCGCGCTCCAACCTTTCCGTGATGATTTCAAGGTGCAACAACCCCAAAAAGCCGCACCTGAAGCCATAGCCCAGAGCCGAAGAATTTTCTGGCGAAAATTGCAAGCTGGCGTCGTTGAGTTTAAGCTTTTCAAGACTGTCTTTAAGTTCATAATATTTTGCGCCGTCAACAGGAAAAATTCCGCAAAAGACCACTGGCTGAACTTCTTTATAGCCTTCAAGCGGTTTTTCCACCGGATTTTCGGCTGAAGTGACAGTGTCGCCCACCTTGACATCTGAAATGGTCTTGATTGACGCGGCAATATATCCAACATCGCCCGCAGAAAGACTTAAAACCTGCTTTGTGTTTGGAACAAAAATTCCAACTTCGGTCACTTCAAAAGTTTTGCCAGTTTGCATCATCAAAATTTTGTCGCCAGCTTTGACAGTGCCGTCAAAAACCCTTATCAAACAGATTGCGCCCTTAAAATTGTCATAGTGGCTGTCAAAAATCAAGCATTTGAGCGGTTTTGTTTCGTCGCCAACTGGAGCAGGAATTTTTTCAATAATTGCTCTCAAAACCTGGTCGATGTTGAGACCTTCTTTTGCAGAAATGCAAGGGCAATTTTCTGCATCAAGCCCAATGACATCTTCAATTTCTTTTTTAACATCATCTGTTCGAGCAGACGGCAAGTCGATTTTGTTGATGACCGGAATGATTTCCAAATTGTTGTCAAGCGCAAGATATGTGTTTGCCAAAGTCTGAGCTTCCACCCCTTGAGATGCATCCACCAAAAGAATGGCACCCTCGCACGCCGCCAGCGAACGCGAAACTTCATAAGTGAAATCGACATGACCTGGCGTGTCAATCAAATTGAGCGTAAATTCTTTGCCGTCAAAGTCATAAATCAGTCGCGTTGGAGTAAGTTTTATTGTGATGCCTTTTTCGCGTTCCAGCTCCATGCTATCCAAAATCTGGTCTTGCATATCGCGCTTGGAAACGGTGCCCGTCATTTCAATAAGGCGGTCAGCCAAAGTGCTTTTGCCATGGTCGATGTGCGCAATAATGCAAAAATTTCTTATTAAGCTTAAATCTTTCAAGTAAATTCTCCTAAATGAATTATACACCAAACAAAAAAAGTTTCCAATAAAAACCTTCACTTTGTTTTGATTTTTTAAATAATTTTGTTAGAATAAGTTTAGAAAAAAGGAGTGAATGTGGCAAAGTTATATTTCAAATATGGAGCAATGGGCTCATCAAAAACAGCTTCGGCATTGATGTGCAGGTTCAATTACATACAAAAAGGCATGAATGTGCTTCTTCTGAAGCCAAAAATTGACGTAAGATTCAAAGAAAAAGAAGTCGTTTCGCGAATTGGGCTGAGTGCGCCGTGTTACGCCTTTGCCTCAGACGAAAACTTGGAAAAACTTTTTGAAAAAGAAAATGAAAATCAAAAAGTTGATGTTGTCATTGTCGATGAGTGCCAGTTTTGCACCAAAAGACAGGTGGAACAACTTCGAAATTTAACGGCAAAAGTTCCAGTGCTGTGTTATGGGCTTATGACGAATTTCAAAACCGAACTTTTTGAGGGCAGCAAGCGCTTGGTGGAACTTTGTGACAGCTTGGGAGAAATCAAAAGCATCTGCGAGTGCGGCAAAAAAGCCACATTAAACGGAAGATTTGTCGACGGACTGCTTTGCACCGACGGAGAAGAAGTGGAAATCGGCGCAGACGAAAAATATAAAGGCTTGTGCTATTTTTGTTACACAAAAGAACAGAAAAAAGCAAAGATTTACGACAAAATCATCAAACATCTCAACATTTTGAAAAACAAAGACGACGCTGGAGATTGGTCAACCGACCTGCCAATGGACAACATCGTTTTGCAAAAACCTTTTGTGGTCTATGATGAAGAAGTCTCAAATTTTGTGGAAGATTTCAAAGATTTTGAAGTGAAAAATCCAGAAAAAATTTTAAACATCGACGAAAACATCGACAGCCTTCGAAAAGTGACTATGAAAGACAAAGATTTTGATTTTATGTTGGCGCTGATTTCACTTGTTTTGAAAATTGAAAAAACAAAACCTGGGCTTTTGAAAGCGCTGATTGAAGACAACACAATCACGAAATGGTTGAAACAAATCAAGAAAACAGTTGACCACAAAGATTTTGAATAAAAAAGTAAGCATATCGTTTTGATATGCTTTTTGTTTTTTTTCAAATTATCTAACTTTTTCCATGTAAGAGCCGTCTCTTGTGTCGACTCTGATTGTGTCGCCAGTGTTCACAAAAAGTGGAACTCTGATGACATAACCTGTTGAAAGTGTGGCTGGCTTCATTGAAGCTTTTGAAGTGTCGCCTTGAATGCCTGGTTCGGTGTCAACAACTTCAAGTTCAACAAAAGTCGGTGCGTAAACCGCAAATGGAACGCCTTTATACATATACATTGTTGTCGGCATGTTTTCTGTGACAAAGTTTAATGCGTCAGCGACAACATCTTTGTTGAGCGGCATTTGTTCATAGGTTTCGTTGTCCATAAAATAATAAAGGTCGCCGTCGTTGTAAAGATAAAGCATTTCTTTCTTTTCAATGACTGCATCTTGAAATTTGTCTGAAGGGTTGAAAGTCGTTTCTTGAACTTGCCCCGTCATAACATTTTTGATTTTTGCTCTCACAAATGGCGAGCCTTTGCCCGGCTTAACGTGCATAAATTCAACAACGTTGTAAACGTTTCCATCCATTTCAAAAGTTGTGCCTTTTCTAAAATCTCCTGCTGTAACCATAAATCTCTCCTAATTGTTTTTAAATCTTTTGCAATTATAACATATGTCAAACCAATAATCAAGCGTTTCGACCGGTTTTTTCTAGAATTGCTTCAACTTGTCAAGATAAATCTTTTTCATTGCCACGCTGTCTTCCGCCATTGTGCCGTTTGACTCACAGATGACATGGCAACTTAGGTCGTTTTTTATCAAAACATTTGCAAGCGGTTCAAAATTTGGACCGTAAACCGTGTCGTCAAAGGTCAAATGCCTTATTTCGCCTTTTGCGCCAAACTGAATTTTTGAAAAGTGAATATGTGCATTCTTTGTGCGTTCTGCGCCGAGCTTTTCAAATGAATAGTCAAAAATGCGTTGAAAGTTTTCTTCAGTTTTAAGTGTGCCCTGAGTGAGCGCGTTTATATGTCCAAAATCAAAAGTCGGAATAAGCTTTTCCGAAATTGTGCAAAGGTCAATAATCTCTTTCCAAGTGCCAATTTGCATGTTTTTACCCATGGTTTCTGGGCACAAAAACATGTCAGCATCGAGTTCTTGTTCAAAAAGTGGCATAAATTCTTTGAAGCGGTCTGTCATAAGCTTTATGGCGTTTTCTCTGATTTCTTTTCCGCACGAACCAGAATGAAAAACAAATCTTTTTGCACCAAACGCTTTCAAAAATTTGATGCCGGTCTTGACATAACCAAGCGATTTTTCATACATAAGCTCATCAGGATTGGCAAAGTTGATGAAATATGGTGCGTGCAACGAAACTTCAATGCCAAACTTTTTGAATTCTTCACCAAGTTTTTCAGCTGTTTCAGAATTCATGCGATAACCTTGCCCAAAGCTATATTCAAAAAGTTCAAGCCCGCCAGAAAACTTATCCGCACCCTGCTCGGTCAACCATTTCGGAGCTTCCATTGTGGAAGAATGACCTTGGTCATAAAAACTTTGACTGTTTCCAGCTGGTCCAAAAAGAATTTTTCCCATTTGTGTCTCCTTTTCAATTTTAAATCAATCTCAATTTCAAACGCAAAACGTTTTCTTTGATTTCGCCAATCCCCAAAAATGTTTTGCCGTCAAAAAGTTTATATTCGCCGTTTTCGCGGCTTAACTTCAAAAATTGACCGTTCAGAAGTTTGGTTGCGTCAACTTTTTCCAAGTCGATTTTTGGAAAATCAAACAGACTTTCACAAGACAAAACTTCAAAATTTCCATTTTTGACATCTTCAAGTGAATATGCATCTTCAAGCGAAAAACTTCCACATCTTGTGCGTAGTATGCATTGCATACTACCATATGTTGAGAGTTTTTCAGCCAAATCGCGACAAATTGACCTGATATATGTTCCGCTTGAGCAACAAATCTCAAACTTAAATTTGTTGTCATCGAGTTGCTTTAAAAGTTTGAAAGAAAAAATTGAAACGCGTTTTGGTCGAAGCTCAACTTGTCTGCCACTTCGAGCTTCTTTATACGCAATTTTTCCATTCACTTTTTTTGCAGAATATTGTGGCGGCATTTGGTCATAGTCGCCCACCATTTCTTTTGCCGCACTTTCCACTTCTTCTTTTGAAAGTTTGCAAGGTTTTTCTTTGACAATCTTTCCCGCCAAATCTAGAGTGTCAGTCTCAAAGCCGAAAACGAAAACAGTTTCATAGGTTTTGGATTTGTTTAAAAAGAAATCGAAAAGCTTGGTGGCGCTGTTCACCGTCACAATCAAAAGTCCCGCACCTTCAAGGTCCAACGTGCCAAGGTGACCGCACTTTTTCGCACCAAGTGCGTGCTTGACGATGTTAACGACCTTGTTTGACGAAACGCCCTCTGGCTTGTTGACAAGCACCAGCCCACTCTTGTTTTCAGCCATGAAAAATCTCCCTTATCCACTGTGGCAACAGTTTTTTCAAAGCTTTTTCGGTGGTCTTAAGTTCAAAGCCAGCTGCACAGTTGTGTCCACCGCCGCCCATTTTGGTAGCCAAATTCAAAATTTGACCGCGTCTTGACCTTACGCTCATTTTGAAGTAACCGTCATATTCAATGCACAAAAATGAGACTTCAACATTTTCAATCTGAACAAGATTGTTTGCAAAGGCTTTGATGTCTTCAGTTGTCACGCCAAGCTTTTTTATTGTCTTTTGAGAATAAATGGCAAAGACCGCTCTGTCGTTTTCAAGATAAGTCAATCGGTCAATCAAATCTTTGAAAACCATCAAATATTTCTTCGACTTAAACCTATAAAGATAATCATAAACAAATTGAATTTTCGCCTTGTTTTCTTGCAAAATCAAAGCCATTTCAAAAACATTTTTTGACAAATTTCCATGCAAAAATCTGTCAGTGTCACCCATCAAGCCCGCATATAAAAAAGTTGCAGCGTCAGGATTGATTTTTAGCTTGTTTTTGTGTGCAAATTCCGTGATAATTTCACAAGTTGCGGCATAATTTGGCTTCAGAAAAATTTTTTCGGTCAATCTTTTTTCATCTTTAAGTTCGTGATGGTCGATGATGATGATGTTTTTGCACTTTTCAAGTTCAGAAACAAAACAATCGGCAATCATGCCCGTTGAATTTAAGTCTAAAATGACTGACAAGTCAAAATCTTTGACTTTGAAATCTGTTTTGAGCTTGTCAAGCGGAAAAATATGGTCCAAATTGCATGGTTGGTTTTTGACGGCAAAAACTTCTGCCGTTTTTCCCATGTCCGAAAGGATTTCTTTCAATCCAAAAACCGCGCCGTATGCGTCTGGGTCAGGATTTCTGTGCGTGAAAAGTGCAATTTTTTGAGCGGATTTGATTTTTGATAAAACACTATTCATCGTCATCATTTTCTTCGCTCTCCTCTTTTGGAATGTTTAAACTGCGCAAAATTTCTTCCACTCTGATTGCACTCAGCGTGCTTTTGTCAACAACAAAATTGATTTTTGGAACCTGTGGCATATCGAGCATCTGAGAGAGTTCTCTTTTGATAAATCCTTCACTTTTTTGCAAAACTTTGACAACTTCTGAAGCGTTTTCAATGTCTAAAACGCTGACTTTGGCTTTGCAAAACTTGAAATCTGGCGTCACGCTGACTTCTGTTATGCTGACGATTTTGTTCACTCTTGGGTCGTTCATTTTGTTTTTGATGATTTCAATTAAACACTTCTGAATTTGACTGTTTGCTCTTTCCATTCTGTTTGACATATTATTCTCCTTTGATTTTATATTAACATTTTTTGCGCCAAAATTCAAAGCAATCGCACGAAAAAAAAGAGATGTTTAATCTCTTTTGATTTCTTGTTTAAGATAACACTCAATGATGTCGCCTTCTTGGAAGTTGATGTTGTCGCGAAGTTTAATTCCGCACTCAAAACCTTTGGCAACTTCGCTCTTCTCATCTTTGACAATTTTCAAAGAGTCAATCACGCTTTCGCCAATTGTTTCGTTTTTGCGTTTAACTTTTGCTATGCCGTTTCTTTGAATTTTGCCGTCAAGAACATAGCTTCCTGCAACCATTCCCGCTGAAGAGAGCTTGAAAACAACACGAATTTCTGCGCTGCCGATATATTTTTCTTCATATTTGACAGCCATCATGCCTTTGCTTATTCTTGTCACTTGGTCGATGATTTCATAAATGATTTTTGACTCAATGTGTTCGACTTTCATGCTTTCAATCATCTGTTCCATTTTTGAAGGTGTTTTAAGGTTAAATGCAATGATGATTGCGCCGGTTGTCTGAGCCAAAATGACATCACTTTCTGTGATAGCACCAGGAGCGCTGTGAATGCAAACAACTTTAACTTCGTCATTTTTGATTGCTTCCAGCGACGCTTTGAGCGCTTCAACCGAACCTTGTGTGTCAGCCTTGATAATGATGTTGAGATTTTTCAGCTTTCCTTCATGAACACGGCTCATAAAATCGTCAGCCGTGGCGCCAGAAGTGTGTTTAGCGCGTTCTTGTTTTATTTTGTTTATTCTTTCGTTGATAACCTGTTTAGACAAGCTTTCTTCCACCGCATAAACAGCGTCGCCAGAGCTTGGAACATCGTTGAAGCCCATGACTGAAACAGGAGTTGAAGGTCCAGCCTTTTTAACAGGTTTGCCGTTTTCGTCAAACATGGCTTTCACTTTGCCGTAAGTTATGCCCGACATGATTGAGTCACCGATTTTAAGTGTTCCGTTTTGAACAAGCACAGTGGCAACAGCACCTCTGTTTTTGTCAAGTTCCGCTTCAAGCACAACGCCCGTTGCCATTTTGTTTGGATTTGCCTTAAGGTCTTCCATTTCGGCAACAAGCAAAATCATTTTCTTGAGTTCGTCCAGCCCCATGCCCGTTTTAGCAGAAATCGGAACGCAAATGGCATCGCCACCCCATTCTTCCGGCAAAACGCCATGTTCTGTCAGCTGTTGTTTCACTCTTTCAGGGTTTGCTTCAGGTTTGTCCATTTTGTTAATCGCCACAATCATTGGAACGCCCGCCGCCTTGATGTGATTGATGGCTTCCACAGTTTGCGGCATAATTCCGTCGTCAGCCGCAACAACCAAAATTGCAACATCTGTCACTTCAGCACCTCTTGCACGCATGCTTGTGAATGCGGCGTGACCAGGGGTGTCAATAAATGTGATTTTTTCGCCGTTAAACGAAATTTGATAAGCACCAATTTTTTGCGTAATTCCGCCCGCTTCTCCCGAAACAACGTTCGACTTTCTGAATGCATCCAAAAGCGAAGTTTTTCCGTGGTCAACATGCCCCATGACAGTGACAACTGGTGGACGCTTAACCAAATTCTCTTCTGCGTCTTGTTCAGCTGAAACATCATGCAGTTTTTCTTCAAAAGTTTTGTCGAGTTTGAGTTCGAGCGTCACGCCAAGTTCGTTCGAAACAAGTTCAGCGGTGTCGAAGTCGATTGAACTGTTGATTGTCGCCATAACCCCCAAAAGCATGAGTTTTTTGACAATTTCAGAAACTGGCTTGCCAATTTTTTCACTGAGGTCTTTGACCGTGATTTCGTTTGTTGTGATAACAGCGTGCGTGATTTGTGGAGCAACAACTGTGTGCACTTCTTTTTTCTTTTTGATAAGTTTTCTTGAGCCCATTGTGGTTTCTTCAAACCCGTCATCATCCAAAACGAGAATATTGTTTTGTTTGTTGGCATTTGCACGAAGCTTTGCACTTATCTTTTTGCTTTCATCAACATTTCTTCTCTGTTTGTTTTTGTTTCCAAAATTTCTTTCAGGCTGCGCCAAAACCGCACTGCTTTCAGTTGGAGCTGGTGCAAAAGATTTGAAACCATTCGCCCTGGTCGAAACAAAAGAGTTATTCTTTTTGAAATTGTTGTTTGGTCTTTGTTGATTGTTTCTGAAATTTTGACCGTTTGGTTGAAACTTGTTGTTCTGGTTATTTTGTTGAAAGTTGCGCCCAAAGGCATTGTTGTTTCGCTGAAATTTGGCGTTGTTGCCTTCAAATTTTCGGAAGTTGTTGTTTTGATTGGTCCCTTGAGAGAAAATTTGTTTTTTCGGCTTTTCTTCTTGCTTAACTTCAGTTTTTGCAACATTTTCAGCAGCCTCAGCTTTCAACTTTTCTTCAGCTTTCATTTCAAGTTCGGCTTGTCTTTCTTTTTCTCTTTGCAAAGCTTGCAACTTGCTCTTTTGGTCTTGCAACGCCTTAGAAAAACTGTCAATGTCAGCTTTCACTTGCTTGATTGACAATAATAAATTCTGCAAAGAGCCATCTCTTTGAATTGTGTTTATTGATTTGAGTGCGTTAAGTTGTTGTGAAGCCACTAAAAATCTCCTTTTAAATTTTTGATTATATTTTCAGCAAAAGCCTTGTTTTTGATGCCCAAAGCTTTGCAATTTTCAATGCCCGCAAGTTCGCCCAAATTGTCGATTTTTTGCAGTGGAATGTTGTGTTTTTGTGATAGAAAATTCATTTCGCGAGTAAGAGACGCGCCAGAATTACTGTCAAGCAAAAGCAGATAGAGCTTTTTGTCATAATTTTTCAAGTTATCTTGACCGATAATCACATAACCTGCTTTTCTCGCAATTGAAATCAATCCACACAAATTATTCAATTTCCTCTCCAATTTTTTGATAAACTTCTTGCGGAACATTGCACTTGAAAGCTTTGTTTAAACTTTTCTGTTTGCAAAGCTTTTCAAAACAATCTTTGTTTTTGCAAACGTAAGCCCCTCTGCCATTTGCCTTGCCAGTTTTGTCAACAAAAATTTCGCCATCTTTGTTTTTGACAATTCGAAGCAAGGTTTTTTTGTCGCTCTGTCCGCGGCAGACAATGCACATTCTGATTTTTTCTTTTTGTTGCATAAACAAAACCTACTTTTCTTCGTTTTCGACGTCAAAATCTTCAACTGGTTCCAGCTCTTCCAAATCGTCCATGTCAAACGATGTGTCGTCAGAAAGTTCGGTGAGTTCATATTCGGTTTCTGGAGCATCTTCTTCAGTTTTGGCTGGTTTTAAGAAGCTTTCAGGTTTGACGTCAATCTTCCAACCAGTGAGTTTTGCAGCAAGTCTGACATTTTGACCGCCCTTGCCAATTGCCAAAGAAAGTTTGTCATCTGAAACAATAACTTGAGACATGTTCAAGCTGTCGTTCGTTTCAACTGACAAAACTTTTGCTGGGCTCAAAGCTCTTGCAATATATTCAAGTGGGTCGTCAGAATATTCCACCAAGTCAATTTTCTCGCCGTTAAGCTCATTGACGATAGTGTTTATTCTGCTGCCACGATTTCCCACGCAAGCACCGATGGCGTCCACATTTGGTCTGTCTGTGTAAACCGCCACTTTGGCACGATTTCCCGGGTCGCGAGCGATGTTTTTGATTTTAACTTCTCCGCTGGCAATTTCAGGAACTTCCAATTCAAAAAGTTTTCTCAAAAAGCCAATATTGCTTCTGGAAACCTGAATTTGTGGACCATGATAAGACTCTTTAATTTTTTTAACATAGACCTTAACTCTGTCGCCAACATTAAACTTGTCGCCAGGAATTTGGTCATTTTTCATCATCACGCCTTCGGTGTGAGTCCCCGCAATTTGAACATAAACATTGTCGCCGTCAATTCTCTTGACAACAGTTGTCAAAAGTTCGTCTTCTTTCTCAGAAAGTTCGCTTGCAGCGTTTTGGCGTTCCATTTCTCTGAGTTTTTGCATAACAACCTGCTTTGCAGTTTGAGCGGCAATTCTTCCAAAATCTTTTGTCGACTCTTCAACAGCAACAATATCGCCGACCTTATATGATTTTTTAAGTTTTCTTGCTTCTTCCAGCGAAATTTGTTTGTCTTCGTCTTCAACTTCAGCCGCAACCGTTTTGTAAGAATAAATTCTTATTGTGTTGCGTTCTGGATATAGCTTGACCATCGCTGACTTTGCCTCTCCATACATCTTTTTGTAAGCCGATGTGAGAGCTGTTTCAAGTGTTTTGATAAAAGTTTCTTTGTCAATTTTCTTTTCTTGTTCAAGTTCGTCAAGAGCCTTGAAAAAATCTTTATTAACCATTGTTTTCTCCTTAAAATTTTATAACCAATTTTGTCGATGCAATTTTTTCGCGGTCAAAGCTGAGCTCGCCACTTTCTGTCTGCAAAGTCACAGTTTTTTCGTCAAAAGCCTTAAGCACGCCCTTAAACAACTTCTGCCCGTCAATTTTGGCAAACAGTGAAACTTCAACTTCATTTCCCAAATTTCTTTTCAAATCTCGGTCAGTTTTGAGCGGTCTGTCAAGCCCTGGGCTGCTGACAACCAAAGTATAAGGTTTGTCGTCTGTCGGATTGAGTTCGTCAAGAAGCGGGTCAAGTTTTTTGCTGACCAACTCGCAATCGTCAATCGTGACGCCGTTGTCGTTGTCGATTGTGAAAACCAAGTTCATTCCGCCGCCGTCTTTTTCAAAGCTGACGTCGACCAGTTCGTAACCCATTTCTTCCACAACGGACTTTAGTTTTTCTTCGCAAAGTTGTTTAATTTTTGCCATTTGCACCTCCAAAAAGTCTCACTTAATACAAAGAGTGAGCAAAAATTTGCCCACTCCTTGTCAAGATAAGATTATTATAACCTAAAAAACATTAAAAAGCAAGATATTTTAAGAGAAAAATAAAAAAATCAATTCACTTCGTTCAGTTTCAAGAGAACTTGTGCTGTTGCAAAAGCGTCGTTCCAAGCTCGGTGCGCACCTTCCAAAGAAATCCCCAAAAGTTTTGTGATTGTCCCCAAGTTGAACCTTGAAGTTTTCAGTCTGGCAACTCGCGCTTCATTCAAAGTGTCAATCAAAGGATTGTCAAAATCGTAGCCATAATTTTCGCCCTCGCGTTTTATGAATTTGATGTCGAAATTGATGACGTTGTGTCCGCTCAAAGTGCAACCACGTGTGAAATCATAAAAATCTTTGATAACATATTCAATCGGTGGAGCATCTTCAACCATATCTTGAGTTATGCCGGTGAGCTGACTGACTTCATACGGAATTTTGACAGTCGGCTTGACGAAAGTGGAAAATTTTTCAACAATGTTTCCGTTTTCAATTTTGACAGCGCCCAGCTCGATAATTTGGTCGGTCGCCGGGTCCAAACCTGTTGTTTCAATGTCGAAAACGACAATTTGTTTGCCCATGATTTTGTTGTTGTATCTATCTTTCAATTTAAACATGCTGTTTTGTTCCATTGCGGCAAGTTTTTCAATCTCAACAACAGGTCCTTCTGGCTTTGCAACCTGTTTTTCTGGCAAAAATCCGTCGTCAAGCTCGGTCGCCAATGCAATTTTGTCGACATAAAGGCAAAGCTTTCCAAGTTGGTTGGTTTTGGCGTCTCCATGCACCAAAATATACATGGTTTCTTCCAAAGCTTCCATAACTTGAACGTTTCGTTTTGCGCAAAAATAGACGCAGTCGATTTTACCTTTGCCGTCAGCAATTTGAAAATTGAAAAGTGTTCGTTGGTCGCCGACGTGCTTCCCGCTTTTGACGACATAATCTTTTCGCTCAATCTTTTTGATAAATCCCGCCACAATAACCGAGTTTTTTGGCGTTGTCACAAAAGAAAGATATTCGGGTTTTGGAGTTATGCCACTGCCGACAATTTCTTTGACAATCTCAACCGTATGTCTTTTTGCCACTTGATAACTTGTTTTCATCTCGACATTTTCGATGTCAACTTCGTCCACCAAATTTTTGTTTTCGACCAAGTTTATGGTGAAATCAACCAAAAAATTGTCTTTCATAAATTTCGCAAGTTCGACAGAAATTTTATGTTCTTCAAAAAAATTGAACATTCTTTCGCTGAGCTCAATGTCGACAACGACGTCCAGATTTGTGATATTGATTTTGAAACTCTTTTCTGTGATGTAAGAAATGATAAGTTTATATTTGGTTTCAAAAAAGCTCAGAAGCGATTTCAAAATCAAACGCTCTTCAAGATAAACTTTCATAAATTTGACTTTCAAAGTCAGTTTTTCCAAGTTCAATTTGTTCTTGAGCCAATCAGTGATTTCTTTCTTATTCTCGTCGGTCAAGTCTTTTGCAGTTGAAAGAGACAAAAAAGTTATGGTGCAAAGATTTTCACGTTTTTTCACCACAACTTCTTTCAAATGAAGTTCGCTATATTTGTCGCCAAAATTGGCATAAAATTCTTGTTCAAAGTTCATGTTTTCATTTTAGAACACAAACAAAAATTTGTCAAGCAATGCGTTTTACAAAACAAAATGCAAAATATCCACCAAAATGACAAACGCAAACAAAATGCAAATTCCGATAAAGTGTATCATGTTTTCCACTTTTCGATTTATTGGTTTGCCTCTTATCCACTCAATCACCGTGAACAGCACATGTGAGCCGTCGAGCGCTGGGAAAGGCAAAATGTTGAACACGGCAAGGTTTGCAGCAATCAGCGGAATGAAAATCAGAAGATAGTTGAGACTTTGAGACGCGTAATTTGCCATCATCGAGATGGTTGTGATTGTTCCGCCCATTTCAGTGATAGGAATTTGGAAAGTTATCAGCATCCACAAGCTCTTGAGCACCACCCAAGCAAAGCCAAATGCCATTTCGAAAGAACGACAAAAGCCTTCCCAAGCGCCATAGACATAAGGTCTTGTGCAAGCCTCTTCGCTGCTTGCAGATTCCAAGCCGATGTAGCTGTTTATATATTGATTGTTCTCTTGGTCAACTTCAACATTTGGATAGACTTTGATTTCCAAATCAACCAGATTTCCGTCGCGGTCGACCGTCATTTCAAAAGTGTAATAGTCTTCAATTTCCAAGCCATCCAAATTTTCGATGCCAATTTCTTCGTAATATTTAATGGCATTTTGACGTTCTTCATTCACGGCATCGACAAAATTCACACCAAATGCAAAATCGACTTCTTTGCCGTTGATTTGCCTGATCACATCGCCGACTTGGTAAGGATTTTGATAGTTCACTTGGTTGTAGCTGACAATTTGTGGCACATCATAGCCTATTGTGCAAAGCAAAATCCACGAAAAAATTATGGCTGTCAAAAAATTTGCAGTCACACCCGCGAAAAACACGATAATTCTTTTCCAAGGTTTTTGATTGTTGAAAGCGGTCGGAGAATCAGAAACTTTGTCATCATCTTCGCCGTCAAATGCGCAATAACCACCCAGCGGAAAAACTCTCAAAGAAAACTTTTCGCCCGTCTTTTTGTTGGTCTTTGAAAAAATAGGAAAACCAAAGCCAACAGAAAACTCGGTTATCTTAAATTTCAAAATTTTTCCTGCAACATAGTGACCAAATTCGTGAACCAGCACCATGAACAGCAAGATGACGATTGCCAGCACGATATACCAAAAAATCATATAAAAATCCTTAATTTAGTGTCGGTCTTTAGTTTGTCTTTTTAAATGGCAAATATCCAAAAAGCAATCAAAATATATGGTGCCATATAGATGTAAGAGTCAATTCGGTCGAGCATTCCGCCATGGCCTGGCAAAATCTTTCCACTGTCTGAAACACCCGCTCTGCGCTTAACCAAAGACTCAAACAAATCGCCGCATTGAGCGATGACAGAGCCAAGCAGAACGACAATCAGATAAGCCCAAATTGGAAAGATTTCCATAAACGGTGCAAAGCTTTCAATGCAACCAAAAATCAGATAAACGCACGCACCAAAAAGTACGCACCAAATAATTCCACCCACAGCGCCCGCAACAGTCTTGTTTGGGCTGAGTTTTGGACACAATTTTTTGCCGCCAATCAGCGAACCCGTGAGCATGGCAAAGGTGTCGGTTATCATTGGAATAACAATTGCGGTCACAAGAATGAAAACCGAAACGTTTGAATCTATGTCAACAAGTTTGGAAACTGGCATTTCGTTGAAATGGTTTAAGAAAATGAAGAACAAAAACAAAAATGCAGGATAAACAAAAGCAATAAGTGTGTTCAGAGCTTTTTTGAAAGCAAATTTTCGATAAGACATGTTTTTGATGTTTCGAACGGTCATTTCGTTAAGCATTGCTTTTCTGCGGCAAAGACCAACAATAAAAGCAATCAACGCCACCAAAATCATCAGACCAATGTCAATCAAAATTGTGTAAAGCACCCAGAAGACATCTTGAGAAACGCCTGCATAGAAGACGCCAATCAAATTGGCTGCCAAAAGCAGTGACGGGAAAAAGATTGCCAAAAGTTGATAGTTATAAAGCCCCGTTTTGCTCAAAAGCTTGGACATTTCATAGCAAGCAATGCAAGCAATTATGCCAAAGAAAGCGTCAAAGAAATAGTCGCTGACATAGATTTTAAGCACAAACAAAAGCGCCAGCGTCAGCACAATTGCAATTGATGTAAAAATTCGTTTTTTCATTATTTTCCTCCAAATCTTCTGTTTCTTTTTGAATATTCTTCAATAGCTTTATCAAGTTCTTTTCTGCCAAAGTCTGGCCAATAGGTTTTTGTGAAATAAAGCTCGCTGTAAGCCATTTGAAATAGCATAAAATTTGAAATTCTCATCTCTCCGCTCGTTCTTATCAAAAAGTCGATGTCTGGAGCTGGAAATGAATAGAGATTTTGGTTGATATCTTCTTCAGTCACGGTCGTTTTGCCCTGCGAGAGCAGTTTGTTCACCGAATGCACAATGTCGTCGCGACCACCATAGTTTATGGCAAGGTTGACAACAAGCCCCGTGTTGTTTTTGGTTTTTTCGGTCACTTCGGCAAGTTTGTCTTGCAATTCTTTTGGAAATTTTGAAGTGTCGCCCATGGCGTTGAGTTTTATGTTGCGCGCGTAAAAATCATCTTCATTTTCTTCCAACAAATTCTTTGCCAAATCAAAAATATAATCAATTTCTCTTTGGTCACGGTTCCAATTTTCAGTTGAAAAAGCGAAAAATGACGCAAATTTCACACCTTCAATTTCTGTCAGCATTTTGATGATGTTTTTGAGTGCAGCCGCCCCTTGTTTGTGACCCAACATCTTGTTGAGCCCACGCTGTTTTGCCCAACGCCTGTTTCCGTCCATGATAAAAGCAATGTGCGTTGGCGTGTTTTTGATTTTCTTTCTTTTTTGAAACATATCAACCTTTAAAATTTTGTATCGTTCTTTTGTCACACCTTCATAACTTCTTCTTCTTTTTCTTCTTCCAACTTGTCTGCCAAAGCTGTATATTTGTCAATGTGCTTTTGAACTTCTTTTTCAGCAGCAGCAAATTCATCTTCAGAAATTTCGCCGTCTTTTTTCAAATCTTTGAGCATGTCAAGCGCATCTCTTCTGACATTTCTCATGGCAACTTTTGTTTCTTCACAAAGTTTTTTGACCTGTTTGACAATTTCTTTTCTTCTCTCTTCTGTGAGCGTCGGAAAAACAAGTCTGATCGTCTTTCCATCATTTGTTGGAGTGATGCCGATGTCTGATTGAGAAATCGCCTTTTCAACATTTTTGATTTGAGAAACATCCCAAACATTGATGTTTAAAATGCGCGCTTCAGAAACTGTGACTGTGCCCATTTGCACAATTGGTGTCGGCACGCCATAATATTCCACCATAACCTTATCCAAGATGTGTGGATTTGCTCTGCCCGCCCTAATAACAAGATATTCATTTTGTTGGTGCAAATATGCTTTTTCCAAATCTTGTTTGCAATTTGAAAAAATTTCGTCGACCATTTCGTTCATAGTGTATCTCCTTTAAATTATAGACTTTCTAATCATAAGTATAACTTAAAAAGAGATTTTTTGCAAACAAATCTAAGCATTAAATTCCAAAGTTTCAAAGTTTGACGATTGGTCAATTCGATTTATCTCTTTGTTCAGTTTTTCCAAAGCGTTTTTGAGCGTCGGATTTGGAATTTTTATGTTGGTCGGCTCTCCAAAGTTGTCTTTGAAAATTTGAATTTGTTGTGTTTGTGGTTTTTCTGAAAAATAATCTTTCATTGTTTCATTAAATTTGTCCAAAATTGTGTTTTTGAAAAGATAAGTGAGCGGTTCTTTGTCGTCAAAAGTTTCGCTCAAAAAATTCATTGTTCGCTCAAAAAGAATGTCCAAGTTTGAATATTTTTTGCCGAGTTTAAACCTGCGTTGTTCAAAAGTTTCACGAAGAGTGTTCAAATCTTTTTCAATCAATTTTCCGTTTTGCTTTTCTCTCTTTTGCACCAAAAATGGGTCGTCTGTGTTGCAAAGCATAAATCTCATTTGATTTACAAAACCAATTTGCTGGCAAAGTTGCAGGATGTCGTCTTTTTTGCGATTTGTCGAAACATTTTCAACGTTCAAAAGATAAGGCAAATCTTCCACACGTTTTCCAAGCTTTCTTATCTGCCTTCTAAGCTCCTTTTCTCCGCTTTCATCACGCTTCTTTTTTGCCGCAATCAACTTTTCAATGTGGTCAAAAATTTCCAAATTTCCGTCAAAGAAAATTTCCACAAATTTTTGCAAACATTCTCTGTCCGAAAACTTGCTCTCGTCGATGTCAATCATAACCGCACCGTTTTTCAGTTTCTCAAAAATGCTGTCCACATCAAAATCGATGTTGCTGGCAAAGAGCGTTTTGCCAAATTTCAAAAACTTTTCAAAGTTTTCAGGACAATTTCGGTTTATTTCACTCAAAAGAGTGCCAAACGACTTGAAGTCCATGCCAAGCATATACAAATTTTTTGAAAGATAAGCTCTGACGTCTTCTTTTGAAACATATTTTTCGAGATTTTTTATGTTTCTGAAGGCATTTCTTTTGATTTTTTCTTCTGGAATTTGGCTTATTGTCGAAATTCCGTCCAAAGAATTGAAAATTTTATCAAATTCGTCGCTGTAATCATTTTCAGTCAAAAGATTTAAGTCTGAAATAAATTTTTCTTTTTTGACCATTGAATTGACGCTTAAAGCCAGCAGGCTGGAATTGTTTTTCAAACACTTTCTCGTTTGAATAACTTTATATGAAATGACATCCATGTTGGAATTTTTTCGCATTTCGACGAGCGCTTCAGCTTCCCACCTTGGTGCCATTTTGTTTTGCAAAAAGTTGTAAGCATATTGAATGTTCAGCGGCAAAACGTTGAAAAGCGAAGGATTGATTTTCAAAATTTCCTGTGCTTCTTTTGGATATAACGCATATTGACAACCCATTCCGTCCATAACGTAAAAATTTGTCAATGTTTCCAAAACCATTGGAATAAGATTGCTGTAGCTTTTTGAAATCAACGAAGAACATCTTTCAAAAATTTCGTTGGTTTCATTTTTGGTCAAGTTTAATGTGCTTTTCACGGCATTATAGATGTTGTCGAAATCGCGATAAGGGTCATAATATTTTTTGTTGTTTTTGACATCGCGCTTCAAGTTTCCGTCAATAACAACCGAGCAATAAACAGTTTTATAGACATTTATCCCCTTTGAAGAAATTTGATTGAAAAGTCTGTCAAGTCGAGCATGAAGTTGGTCAGAATTTTCTTCAATTTGACCGTAGTCAAGTTTGGACAAAAGCACCAAACCGACCTTGTGTTTAAGTTTTTCATCCGAGCTTGAAACAAACGGCTTCAGATAAGGTTTCAAAGTTTGAAAAATGGTCTGAAATTTGTTTAAATCAACATCGCTATGAAACTTTTTTTTGCAAAGCGCTGCTGTTTCGCTCTGCGACAAGCAAAAATATTTTTCCATGTCAGCGTAGAACTGTTCGTTGAATTCAAATTTTTCCATAACCACCTTCTTTTGTTATTTTAAATATATCAAACAGAGCGCGTTTTGTCAATATCAAACCAACAAAAAAAGCATCTTTAAAGATGCTTTTCAAATTATTTTCC